>Ga0302271_10004035_pt1 | contig 11943 bp, 11 predicted proteins | sample III_Bog_N1_1_FD_198767 | JGI IMG/M metagenome (GOLD analysis project Ga0302271, IMG submission 198767) | Peat permafrost microbial communities from Stordalen Mire near Abisko, Sweden - III_Bog_N1_1 | ecosystem: Environmental > Terrestrial > Soil > Wetlands > Peat | place: Sweden: Abisko... | reverse complement strand
TAGACACAGATCGCTTCAATGCAGGTCTCACGCAAAAGCAATTGGCAGAGCGCACGGGAATTTTACAGCAGCATCTTTCCGAAATGGAAAGTGGTAAACGCACCATCGGCAAGACCAATGCACACAAGCTTGCCAAGGCCTTGGGCACAGAAGCTTCTCGGTATTTATCGGTTGCAAAAACTGCTGTTGCAGAACCGAAAGTGAAATACACAGCAAAGCCGCAAAAGCGCAAGCAAGCCAGACACGCGTAGCGCTCCAAGCCTTTGCGAAAAACTCCTGCTCCATTTGGGGCGGGATTTTTTTGTTTTTGCACTTTCATGCATACACAGAAAAGCACAGATCAAATTTTTATAGTATTGTAAAATAGAAATTGCATTTCTACATTATTATAATGTACGATATCATCCGAATCAGTGGTGCTGAGCTTAACCGCAAGCTCAAATCGTTTCCAGCAGTCGTCATTTTGGGGGCTCGCCAGTGCGGAAAAACCACGCTTGTCAAGCAATGCCTAAAATCCTGGAAGTATCTCGATTTAGAACGCCCTTCGGATGCGCGACCATTGCAGTCCGATGCCGAAGCTCGTTTACGACAGTTGGGCGACCAGGTAATTTTAGACGAAGCTCAAGTCTTACCAGAAATTTTCCCTGTTCTGCGAGCCTTGATCGATGAAAAGCGCAAGGTTAACGGTCGCTATGTATTGTTAGGTTCTGCATCACCAGAATTGGTGAAGGGCTTGTCGGAAAGCCTTGCAGGGCGCGTTGCCTTTGTGGAGCTCACCCCGTTTCAATATTCGGAAGTAGGCGAGACCGGTGATGCAGGGCGCTCCTTGGATCTCTTGTGGCTACGTGGTGGGTTTCCCGATGCCTTTTTGCAAAAAAAGGATGACGTTCGAGCCGATTGGTATGAGTCTTACCAAAAGACTTTTTTGGAGCGTGATCTTCACCTGTTAAAGACTGGCGCAAATCCAGCGTTGCTCGGAAAGCTTTGGGCGCTGTTTGCTCATGTGCATGGGGGCATTTGGAATGCATCGTCGTTTAGTGCGGCTTTGGGAGTGAGCTACCATACAGTAAATCGTTATGCAGATATTTTGGAAGGCTCGTTTTTAATTCGGCGCCTGCAACCTTATTACGCCAATTTGGGAAAGCGGCTCGTAAAAAATCCGAAGTTGTACTTACGGGATACAGGTTTGCTCCATCACTTTTTGAGCATCCAAAGTCAAGCAACTCTAGATGTACATCCTGCGCGGGGAGCTAGTTGGGAATCCATGCTTGTTGAAGGCTTGATTGCCCAATGGAGACGAAAAGATGGAGCGGCAAATTTCTACTACTGGCGAACATCGGCTGGTGCAGAGGTGGACTTATTGGTGGAAAGCAAAGGCCACCTAATCCCTTATGAAATCAAGATCCATTCATCTCCCGTACTCAATGATGTACGCGGTCTGTGCGGTTGCATGGAAGACTTAGGAATCAAAAAAGGATACGTTGTGTGTAATGCACAGGAATCCTATGCGATGGGAAAAGGAATCGTGGCATTGCCTGCACGCGAAGCACTAACGGCCTAAACTAAGCGTTGTCTGCACTTGGCTTCCCCAAGACACTTTTGCAATTCGTAAGCCTGTCGTTATTGCAATCTTTTGCGTATTGACACCCGCCGTCCCTTGCCACACAAGGCTCTGTAATAAATGACCTTGGATGTCATAAATATCCGCACGAATTGCACTCTCTTGCGAAAGCTCAACTTGCAATACCGATCCATTCAATACCGGCCTATGCATAGACACAGGCAATGGCGAGCTCAGATCTCCACGAATCGCTGCTACTGCGGAGCTTGAACTAGCATTTGAACTCGACGACACCTGGACTGCAGAGCTTAGAGCCGCCGAACTTGGAGGCGTTCCCGAAGAATCCATAAGGCTAGTGACCGACAATGTTTTTGATACAATTCGAGATTCGCTATTGGCATCCACTTTGACAGACACTTTATACTTGCCAAGAGTTGTTATGGAAAGACTCTGGCTGCTTGCACTCGATATGGGAGCATCATTCAAATACCATTGATAGCCATAACCTACAGGAGCGTTCAAAGTGGGTCCATATTTTTGCACTGATAAGGTATCGCGCAGAAACAAATGTTTCACATAAGCAGCGATGGTTGCAGCTCCTGCAATGGTAGGGTGTACGCTATCCGCTTGCAACTGCGAGAGATCTGTGATGATGGAATGCAGGTCTATCACATGAGTCCCCTTCTGGAGACCCACCGTTAAGATCGCGGGATTGATGCGCTTGGTAATGGAGGTATCCGTAATTTTCCAACTCACGTTGTTCGAATATGGCGCTAAGCAAATCCAAACTTCGGGGGCAGAGGAGAGCACACGAAAAGTGTCGATCATACTTGCGTAATCAGTCGAGAACGCGGCTTGGTGAACATACCAGTTGTAAGGCTTGCTGTCGTTGGTGCCAAGCTCAATCACCACCATATTAGGCAGAAGATTTCGAGCATTATTGAGCATGGTCGTTTGATTCCAATAAGGGTTATCACCATTCTTGAGCATGGTGGTTCCGCTTACGCCAAAATTGGTAACGCTGTATGCAGCACCTAAAAGGGTTTGCAATTGTGCTGGGTAACTCTGCGTCCACGCATCCGAAAGACCATAACCGTAGGTAATACTATTGCCCACAGCAGCAACGCGAATTTGCGCTTGTGCAAAGGCAAGTAGCAGCATGCAAAGAACAAGGAATACTCTCATGATTTCCTCAATTAGTAAACCCACACACGCATCAAGAATAACAAACCACTAGCCCCCTCACCTCAAAAAAAAACGAGCAGCTCAACGAGAAATATTTGTGATCCCTGTGCCTCGCCTTGATTTGAATTAAATTCGGAAAATGAATTTCCCATTTGCGTCCAAAATTATTCTCTGCATATTCGCTTTTACAATGTTTTCCTGTAGCAGCAAAAAATCGACGGCACCGAACGCGGCAATCAGCTCATCTTCTTCTGCCGTTGTTCCCATCGGTGTTATTCCCAACGCACCAGTCATCGCCGGCACAGATACCGTGCCCACAGTTACCATTGGCACACAAGTCTGGACGGCGCGTAACGTCAAGGCTCTGCCTTCTGCAGGCCAATCTTGGTGCTACGACAATCTCGATGCAGACTGTGCAGCCCTCGGCCGCCTTTATGATCGAACCGCTGCGCTATCTATTTGCCCCACAGGCTCGCACCTACCAAGCATTGTCGAATGGGATCAATTGATTGTGGCTACGGGTGGGCATGACGCTGCTCTCGCGGCTTTGAAAAGCACAGTTGGCTGGGGCACCGTTGGTGTAGATAGTTATGGAATGGGGCTCATTGCCGCTGGAAATTTTAGCGATTCAACCTTTGGAAATCTCGGAAATTTTGCCGCGTTCTGGACTTCAACAGATACCACGCAAGCACTATCTTTTACCGAGTCAACGATCCAGTTCTATGGAATTCTGCAACCACCTGTGGATCTGCATCACTATGGTTTTAGCGTTCGTTGCGTCAAGTAGAAAGCCGCATGGGTAACTTGATTCGAGGTGGCGACTAACTCCGCTTGTAGGTATTCTCTATGATCGCGGGGATCTCGTCGAGTCCAACCACATGGTCAACTCCACCCAATCGGATCGCTTCCTTAGGCATTCCAAAGACCACGCAGGTTGCTTCGTTTTGCGCAAAGGTGACCGCACCTGTATCGTGCAATTCTTTGAGCCCGTGTGCCCCATCATCGCCCATGCCAGTCATAATGATTCCAGAGGCATTACGCCCCGCGCTTTTGGCCACCGAGCGAAAGAGCACATCCACAGAAGGCTTGTGACGACTCACCAAAGGGCCATCTTTGACCTCCACAACATATTGAGCGCCGCTACGAACTACCATTAGGTGTTTTCCACCCGGGGCAATAAGTGCTTGCCCTGAAAGGATGCGGTCATGGTCCTGTGCTTCTCGCACATCGATTTGACTGATCTTGTCGAGGCGTTGTGCAAAGCCCTTGGTAAACATTTCGGGCATGTGCTGGACCACGACAATACCAGGAGCTGTTCGCGACAGATTGGTGAGAACAAATTCAAGCGCTTGTGTTCCACCTGTAGAGCAGCCAATGGCGACGATCTTTTCAGTCATGGGTACATTCAGGGAATGACTTGGTGCCGTGAGCATTTCATCTGCACTGAGTTTGGGACGCACCGAATGGTCTGAACTTGTTGCGCGCGCTTGGGGTCGCATACAGCTAATCTGCGCGGAAGCAGCTGCACGTACCACAGAGACTAGGTTTTCAGAGCTGTCAATTAAAAAATCTTTTAAGCCCATGGTGGGCTTTTCGATAATAGTGAACGCCCCCGCAGATAGTGCGTGCAAGCCAACCTCTGTCCCTGCGCCAGCCAAGGAGGAACAAATGATTACCGGTGTTGGTCGTATGGACATGACTTGCTGCAAAAATGTGATTCCATCCATACGTGGCATCTCGACATCGAGAATAATTACATCGGGCCAATGGATTTTCATCTTCTGCATGGCAAACACAGGATCGGGTGCGACCCCAAGCACTTCAATGTCTGCGAAGCGAGCGAGCTCTTGGCTTAACACTTGCCGAACAACGGCGGAATCATCAACGATGAGAACTTTAATTGCCATGACTATTGCTTCCGAAAGACTGAGGGAATTACTTGAGACAAAGGCAGATTCATGTTGGCTAGAGATTCTGAGTGTCCTAGAAACAACCAGCCACCAGGAACCAAATGATCACAGATTGATCGTAATACTTTTTCTTTTGTGGGACCATCAAAGTAAATAATTGCATTGCGTAAAAAAATAACTTGGAAGGTTCCGAGGCCCGATGGGAGCTGGGTTAGATTCATTTGCTGAAACGTGAGAAATGATTTTAAGGTGCGATCAATCATTAGTTTTCCTGCATATTCCCCAAGCCCCTTTAGACAAAAGGTCTTCAAGAATGCATTGGGAATTCCCTCGATTCTTTCCATAGAATACAACCCAACTCGCGCAGCTTCTAGAACGCGAGTATTGATATCTGAGGCGAGAATGCTCCAGCCAGAATTTCCCAGATGATGGCTCAATACCATTGCAATGGAATACGGCTCTTCACCCGTTGAGCAGGCCGCACTCCAGATCTTCAGATTTGCTCCTCGATATAGAGGAACCACCTGATCGCGCAAGACCTCAAACTGCTTTGGCTCACGAAAGAAATACGTCTCATTTGTCGTGATGCGATTTACGGCAACCTGAAACTCTTCTTCATCCTTAGTAATCAATTCATAGTAGGCATGGTAGCCATCCAGTTCCAAGTCTTTGATACGCTTGCCGAGTCGGCCAGACATCAATAATTTTTTTTGATCTGACAAATACAACCCAAAACGAGAATAGAATAAACTCTGGAAAAGTTTAAAGTCTCGATCAAGAATGAGTTGTCCGTTCTCAAAGGTGCTCATGCGTGTTCGACCTCTCCTGCAGGTGCACGCAGTTGTGCCTTTGCCATAATCAAAGCAGATAATTCACTGATTGACAACACCTGCTTCGCATCAAGCACAACAAGAAATTTACCACCGATATCCATAATTCCATCAATAAAATCTGCACGCAGATCGGTGCCGAAAGATGGTCTTGGACCAATCTTTGCCCGGTCTACATCAATGACTTCACTAACGGCATCAACGAGAATTCCCAAATTATTCTTTTGCTCATCTTGTTCGATTTCCACAATTACTACGCAAGTGCGCTTCGCTACTGTTGTCTGACCTCGACTAAAGCGCTCCATTAAATCGATCACAGGAACCACTGCACCGCGTAAATTAATGACTCCTCGTAAAAAGGTGGGCATCAAAGGAACCGCAGTAAGGCTCGTGAACTCAATGATTTCACGAATGTTTTCAATGGACATGGCATATAGTTCCCCACCAAGATTAAAGGTTAAGAACTGCCCCATATCAACGACTGGCGTTCCTATGTGTGTATTCCTTTCTGCAATTGCATTTGTGGGCATACATCCTCCTTAAAAACGGCCGAAGGAGGCGTCCGAAGGGTCTACAGTTTGAGCAAAAGATTTTGCAGCAAACTTGTTTACTCCACCATTTGATCGTTGAGAGGGCTTCCGAGTCTTAACATGCTCTTGTGTTGATGTTGTGCCTGTGTTGAAGTAACGAATGGCATCTTGAAGTTTGAGTGCCTGCGCGCTCATTTCTTCAGACGTTGCGGAGAGTTCTTCTGAAGATGATGCCGTGCTCTGTGTCGCTTGCGATAGCTGAGTTACCGATGTGTTAATCTGTCCGAGTCCCACAGTTTGTTCGCGCGAGGCAGACGAAATTTCTTGCACAAGATCCGCGGTTTTCTTGATCGAAGGAACGAGTTCATCGAGTAGCTTTCCTGCTTGCTCTGCAAGCGTAACGGAATTCGATGCAACCGATCCAATTTCTTGGGCTGCTATTTGACTGCGTTCAGCAAGCTTGCGAACTTCTGCGGCCACAACCGCAAAGCCTTTTCCATGCTCACCTGCGCGAGCAGCTTCAATGGCTGCGTTTAATGCGAGCAAGTTTGTTTGGTATGCAATGTCATCGATGATGCTGATCTTTTCCGCAATGCGACGCATCGCAGAAACCGTTTCGCGCACAGCCTTGCCACCTTCACTCGCACGGCTGGAGGATTGGCTCGCAATATCGTCGGTAACTTTTGCATTCTGTGCATTCTGAGCAACGGTTGCCGAAATTTCCTCGACTGCAGCCGAGGTCTCTTCCACATTAGAGGCTTGCTCTGTAGCTGTCTGCGAAAGGGATTGTGAAGATGCGGCAATTTCTTCGGAAGCGGAAGCCAAGGAATCCGCGGACGTACGAATATTGGTTACCGTATCTAATAATTTCACACACATCTGCCGCATGGCATACAGTAGGCTAGAGGTGTCCCCTTGATGAATGGTAACGTCTATCGTTAAATCGCCAGCAGCGACTTTTTGCACTACTTCTGCAGCATAATCAGGTTCCCCTCCCAATTGCTTCATAAGCTTATTGGTGATCAGCACGCCAAGTAAAATAATGATCAATAAGACGATTATTGAAAGAACGATTGAAATAATGGCAGCGGTTTGCTTGATGTCATCCGCGTGTTTGGCTTCTGTAGCCCCTAGCTCCGCGTTATATTCGGCATGCTTTTGAAACGCATCCCAGATTGCTAACGCAATCGGTTGATTGGCCATGAATAGAGCAATCGCTTCCGTCTCTTTTCCTTCTTTAGATAGCGTAAGAGCCTTGTCTCGTAGGGATATATAATTGGACAAAGCAGCGATGTCGTTGTTTAGTAACTCCTTATCTTTGTTGTCGCTTACTAAAGCTTTGTAATCATTTATAGCTTTATTCACTTTCGCTTCGCTATCTTCAATTCGCTTCTGGATAGCCATTTTGTCTTCGGGAACCCTTGCACAATAATGCTGGTAAACTTGGGTGCGCATATTTGCGAAAGCACGGAAGGCTTCGTCGAGTTTGACCATGCTAGGCACAGTATTTTCATTGCCATAATTTGCCGCTTTATAGACGCGGTCAATTTGTATGAAGGCAAGACCCGCGACAATGATGAGTCCTGCAGCTGCGGTACTGACTAGCAGCGTCAGTCGTTGCTTAACTGTCATGATTTGCTCCTTTGGATTTTGTTGAAAAATTATGCGATTTTCTTTTCTTCTAAATATTGAAGAGACATTTTCGCAGTAGAAATCTGTGATAAATAGGGAACATCGAGAATCATGGCTACATTACCGTTCCCAAGGATTGTTGTACCTACTAAACCTTTCATTTGAGCAAAAAGATCTCCGAGTGGTTTTATCACTGCTTGGGATGCACCCTCAAGTTGATCAACCACCAAGCCAACTCGATTCGCTCCGTATTGAGCTACGAGCAAACTTTCTCGAAGGGGGCGTGTACCTGGAATCTCAAACATATCGCGCAATCTAAAGAAGGGCAGAGCCTCTCCACGTAAGCGCACAATATTGCGTTGTACACTACCCTCTGCTAGGTCTGCGCATTCTTGTACCAAGTCAAGTGGTACCACGTACGATAAATCTCCCACGCGCACCTGGAAACCATCAATGATCGCTAATGTTAACGGCAAGCGAATGCGGATTCTACTTCCTATCCCTTCCGTACTATCTAAATCAACTTCTCCTCGCAGCGCTTCAATGTTGCGACGAACAACATCCATGCCCACGCCTCTTCCCGAGAGGTTGGTGACTTTTTCTGCAGTAGAAAATCCTGGTTCAAAAACAAGGTTAATGATTTCTTTATTGCTAAGGATTTGGTCTGCAGTAATCAAGCCTTTTTCAATCGCTTTATTTTTAACCCTTTCCAGATTAATGCCAGCACCATCATCTTCCACTTCAATCACAATACTCCCAGCATCGTGATAGGCATTGAGTTTGATTGTTCCTGCTTCTGGTTTACCGATTGCCTTGCGAGTCTCAGGACTTTCAATGCCATGATCCATGGAGTTTCGAATTATGTGCATGAGTGGATCGGTAATCTTTTCCACCATGGATTTATCTACTTCGGTTTCTGCTCCTGCGATTGCAAGGTCGATCTTCTTTTCGAGTTCCTTCGAAACATCGCGCACTACGCGTGGAAAACGTTGAAAGACTTCACCAATAGGAACCATGCGCAATCCAAGAGACGTGTCGCGAATGCTCTCTACTAGGCTTGCTAGGTGGTTGATAATTTCTTCGCTATCGTGAGCCTTTTCTCGGCGCACAGAAAGCTCTGCAGAAGCGGTGGCAATCACAAGTTCGCCCACTAAATTAATGAGGGTATCGAGTTTTGCTACGTCGACTTTCAAGTGCCGTGTCTCTTGTGCTTTCTTGTCTCGCGCTTGCTGCTGCTTGTTCAGCGCGGCGGCAACGACAACCGAAGGACTTGCCGCATGTTCCACCAAAATTTGCCCTAGAGGCTCATGTGGATCTGTGTTGGATTCTTTTTGGACATGAATGGCGCGTGCTAACTCTTCTTTGGTCAGAGCCTTACATGCCAGTAAAATTTCGCCAAGTCTTTCTTCTGGTTCTGGGAGAGATTCAATTAGCTCCAAATATTGTTGGATCTTGCTACGCGGAGGTAAAATCTGGATCAGAGATCCATCAGATACAAATTCAAAAACATTGGCAATTGCTTGCTTGTCCGCAGTAGAGTCAAATTGAATTTCAAAACCTAAATAAAGAGTCTCGGGATCCATATTTGCAAAGGGAGGAATGCCATCGCAAATGGTTTCCACATAGATAACCTTCCCGAGTGTTTCCAAGTATCGCAAAAACGACAAGGGGTCCATACCAGACTGTAAAATGTCAGGAGCTAAGCGCAAAGAGATGTGCCATAAATCGTTGCTCACCAGATCTGTATCAAGCGCTTCCACAGGGACTTCAATAGCAGAAGAAACCGACAAAGATTTGCTTGCACTTGAAGTTAAATATGCGTTCACGCGTTCAGTTAAAGCTTGGCGTTTTTCTAGGTCCAGGTCTGGAAGACTGCTCTCTTGCATACAAGCGTCGACCAATTGGTGTATATGGTCTCCACAGGCCAGGAACAAAGCAATCTTTCCCTCATCCATATGCTGCTTACCCGAACGAATTTGATCGAGTAGACTTTCCACATTATGAGTAAAGCGTACAATCGTATCTAGTCCAAAGAGTCCAGCAGATCCTTTGATCGTGTGAGCAGCACGAAACGTAGCATTCACAAGATCATCGCTTGCGCCATCTTGTTCCATGGTCAGCAGCGCTTTTTCCATTTCTTCTAAAAGCTCGCGTGACTCTTGTACAAATGTGATTTTTGCAGCATCAAGATCCATAAAATACCTTCAACGGGAATGGATGAGCGGTTCTTCGCACAGATCCACGATGTGCAAAAGTTTTAGCACTTCTTTCATTGGATCACTGGGATTTTTTAACACAAGAACTTGGCCATGTTCCTGAGTGTCTTTTCGCAAAGACAAAAGCAATTGGATTCCTGCCGTATCAATTTCTTCCACTGCAGAAAGATCAAAGGGAACATTCGGATTACTTGCAGTGAATTCGAGAATTTTCTCTTTGGATTCCTTTATCACTTGTATGTCTAGGGCTCCTTTGCACAAAGCGATAGGAACGCCATCTTGTTTGGCTACTGAAATTTCCATAATTAACCTTAGGGGAGAATAAGTTTGGAGACAGCGTCCAACAATACAGGAGGTTGAAAAGGCTTAACAATCCAAGCTCTAACTCCAGCGGCTTTGCCTTCTGCTTTTTTGTCGTCGCTTACAACAGTCGTCAGCATTATGATTGGAGTGAATTTATAAGTCGCATTTTGTTTTGCTTCACGTGCAAATTGTAGCCCATCCATAATAGGCATATTCACATCAGAGATAATGAGATGGTATTTTCGGCCATCTAATTTTGATAAGGCATCTTTGCCATCTTGGGCTTCAACAACATCATAGCCAACCCCTTTTAGAGCAAGGCTCACCACTTGGCGAAAGGTTGCTGAATCATCTACAATCAAAACAGTCTTTGACATTGGAAAAGTCTCCTAGAGATCAGAAAAATTCGACAGAAGAATTTGTGTTTGGGGTGCTGATGCCAGAGCCAGCGTGGGCTTCTTCCTGCTCTAGTGTGGTGTAGCTAGATTCTAGCTGAGAAAGCCATTCTTTAGGGTCAGGAATTTTCTCGTTGCGCTTAAGAATTTCAGCGAGTCGTTCTATGTCCTGGAACACATGCGAAAGGATTTGACTCACGCGATCTTGAAATTGCAGATCCACCATGACGGTTAAAATGTTTGCGTTGGTTTCTTTGCCCACGGATTCCAAAAGCTGCATCCGATTTTCTGTTTCGCTCCAACGTGCAGAGAGCTCTTGTAAAATATTGCCCACCGTTGATTTTGCTTGCTCTGTTAACGAAGCATCTTGCTGAGAAGACTTTTGCGCAGACTCCACGGAGGAATGAATGACTTGCGCAATTTCTTCCACCTTCAAATGCATGGACCGACTAGTGTCTGCGGAAAGCTTGGATAACGCGCGCACCTCGTCTGCAACGACTCCGAAGCCCTTTCCGGCCTCGCCAGCTCTCGCCGCTTGGATTGCCGCGTTTAAGGCGAGTAGATTGGTTTGTGCGGAAACTTTACTTACGCCTTCGACCATACCTTGCAATTCTTTAATGCGGCGTGATATGCCTTGAATTTCTTCGCGAACTTGACCGCGCGACTCTTGACTTTTTCCAAGGGACTCAACGACATGGGGAAGTTCGTCTTTTGCCTTACGCAGCGCTTGTACTAATGAATCCTGCGCAATTGTCCCTTGTTGTCCCATAGCAAGTTGCAAGTTCGCTTGCATGTTCGTGAAGCTTTGTGTAAGTCCTTGAATTGCTTGCTCTGTCTCTCTTTGTACTAAGTGTAAATTGTCTTTCCACTTTGGCAGTACACTGGGCATGAGTTGGCCTAGCTCAGCATTCGATTCGCTTGGCAAAGCTGTTGGAACCTGGGGTTGTGAGGTTGGAATGAATTCTTGTTGTGGAACAAATGAAGGCGTGCTTTTTTCTGAAGCAACAAGCTTATATGTAACAAGCCAGCACACGATAATAAGCACTGCATTCAAAAAGCCATCTTGCCACGACTTATTTAAAAATAGAGCGATCGCAACCGCGCAAATAGGGATGATCGATCTCTTTAGCATATACTCAAATCCATGAATGAGCTCTCACTGATTTGGAGATCATACACAACAAAAGAGGAATAGTAAAGATTTTTTTTGGAAGGGCTCAATCCGAATATTGAGCGACTGAACGATATGAATAAGTATATGTCGGAAGGAAATGCGAAACCGTTAAACTAATGTCAACAATTGATCTGGGTGATCAATAATCCTTGATGCCTTAGCATTCGCGAGCTCTTCTCTCGATCCAAACCCCCATAGCACACCAAT
>Ga0302271_10004032_pt1 | contig 11950 bp, 12 predicted proteins | sample III_Bog_N1_1_FD_198767 | JGI IMG/M metagenome (GOLD analysis project Ga0302271, IMG submission 198767) | Peat permafrost microbial communities from Stordalen Mire near Abisko, Sweden - III_Bog_N1_1 | ecosystem: Environmental > Terrestrial > Soil > Wetlands > Peat | place: Sweden: Abisko... | reverse complement strand
GTTAAAAATTATTTTACTCCCAGGAACGCCATTTCCCAAGGCCTTTTCGTATTCAAATCCGGATACAACCTCTGCCCAGGCTCCTTCCTGGTGAAATATCTGGCAAACGGCATTCATATAATTGGTTTTGTAAGGCCATGCAAACTGAACTTTAGGATAACGGGTCTTAAATATTCGCATCGCATTTTGGCAGTTACGCCTGATCTGTTTTTCAGAAATCACAAATAAAGGCGAATCGTATTGATTGATAAGACTTTTCACTGAAACACTTTCGATATGAGTGACAGGTTCAGATTCGGTCCGGGTGCCAAATTTATTCATAAATCCGGTATTCATTTTTTGAATAATCGGCCTTTCATATCTTATTTTTCCCATAACTGTTTAGTTTTAAGTTTGGTCCTGATAAAAAAGTTGGATAAACAATGTCGGAAGTCAGATAACCGAAGACTTAATTCGGGTGTCATTTCAGAAAAGAAGTTCATTATTCGTATCAAATTTGTTCCTGAAATCAATATAAATGCACATCACAAATATCAATATCAACTTAGGTATTTCAACCCACTGGCCATTGGTGCTAAAAAAAGCAACCTTCAAACCTGTATCTTCAGATTTATAACTCATCGCTTAACATTTATTTAAAGTTCACCAGTTCCCGAAATCTTTTGAAATTCGCGTATGTCGGTAATCAAATCCCAGGCATAACGGATAAATATTTTTCCAACTTCATAATCTGTAAACGGTTCAACCTTTTCGCCAAGCGCCATTTTGACCAATGAGGCTGGCTGATTTTGTCCCGCCGCTGCTGTTAAGTAAATCCACGCCGGAAAACGAGGATTCACTTCCAATATATACGATTCTCCATCAACTGTTTGCATAATTTCGAGTTCACATCCGCCCCGCCATTTTGTGACTTTGACAAATTTACGGGCAAGTTCGATAAACGATGCATCATCGAGCGTTATCCCAGCCCAGGCTTTACCTTTATCAGTAATATAGAGTTTTCGCATCGGTATCACGCTGATTGCATTGCCTTCACCATCGCCTAAAGCGGCAACATTTATTTCTGTACCATTAATAAACTCCTGAACGATAATAGGTAACCCCCACTTTGCCTGAATTTTGTAAAAAGCTTTCTGCGCTTGTTCAAATGTATTAGAAACAATGGCATCATAAAACTTTCCCTTCACAACAATTGGATATCCAAGTTGTTCGGCAGCATCAGCAAGATCTTTAACCTGATGTATTATTTTGTCCTTCGGAATTACCAGTCCATGTTTTTTGCCAAATTCATAGAGCTTTATTTTGTCACGTGCCTCAAATTGAGCCAATTCAGGCAAAAAAGTATGTATTCCTATTTCTTCCAGTTTGTCTCTCAATTTAATAAAATTGAAAAGTTCGGCATCGAAATTTGGGATGATTATATCAATATGCTCGATTTCGTGGATATGCAGCAATCTCCCCATCAATGTATCGGTACCGGATGACGGGTACGGAATCTGGTAGGTCTTATCCACAATATCATGCATATACAAGCCAGGTTCAAGCGACTCGTAGGAAAGGCCAATGATTCGCACCTCAAAATCGGGGCATTCGCGAATGGCGCGTATTACAGCAACGCCTGGACCTGGACTATCAATCGCATTCAATGCTGTGACGGCAATTACAATTTTCTTGTTACCTGATGGGCCCGAATTTGTTAATTGATTCTCCATCATGTTATTCTAAAATTGTATATTCCTTCATCTGAGACAAATAATCATCAAGATCCTTTTCGAATTGGTTTTGATCAGCATCATATTTTGCGCAGATTGTCTCGATAATCATTTCAAGCGGTTTCTCCTCCTTCAGCAATGAAATAATATCGGTTCCGATTTCGTTTGTTGAAAATGAATCTCCGGTGCCTGGGTTAAAAATAAATCCTTCCTCACTGGTGGCTATGTTCTTTTTAAGTCTCATTATCGCAATTTTTCCAATTATTTTAGTTTTGTGATACTTACTGTTTAATCTTCATGAATTTTGTATGAAGATAAATTGAGCCCCTGCCAAATACTAATGAAATCAACCAAATGCCCTAACAGATAAGTAGAAAGGTGAAAATATTCAATGAAATTTTAAATCAGGAAGGTTTTATCAATAAATGCCTGAAAACTGTCTTTATATTGATCTCCGACAGGAATATAGATATTGCGATCGAAGATAATTCTGTTTCGCTCAATCACCTTCACTTTGTCGAGATTGACAATAAATGAGCGGTGAACGCGCATAAATTGATCCTTCGGAAGCTGTTCTTCAATAACCTTTAGCCGGATAAGTGTAGTAATTGGTTCGTCGTTAATAAGATGAATCTGAATGTATTCATTCGAGCTTTCGATGTATTTAATTTCCGACAAGTTGATACGTATCAGTTTGTATTCCGATTTAACGAAGATGCAATCCGCTGTGGTCTGGATGGTTTCAACAATTTTATGGTTCATTTCGAACCATGTTTTTGCTTTGTTTGCCGCTTTCAGAAAAACAGCATAACTAATTGGTTTAAGGATATAATCGATCGCATCAACCTGAAAACCTTCCATCGCATATTCGCTGTAGGCAGTCGTAAAAATAACCTGGGGCTTTTTTGTCAGCGACTTCACGAAATCCAATCCGTTTAAATCGGGCATGTTGATATCTACAAACAGAAGATCTACTTCATTATCTGCAAGATATTTCAATGCTTCGAAAGCATTCTGGCAGAGCGCAACCGGTTCCAAAAACGGAGTTCGTTCAATGTATGCACCAATTTGTTGCAAAGCAAGAGGTTCATCATCAATGGACAAGCACTTTATTTTCATAGATAGGAATGGTTAATTGCACGTCAAATTCTTTGGCGCTCTCATGAATATTCAGAAGGTAATCATTTCCGAAAAGCAGTTTCAAACTCTGTTTAATGTTGGTTAAACCAATACCGGAATAACTTTTATCAAGATTTTCCTTGTTATTGTGTTTGCTGTTTTTGATCGTACAACTCAATCGGTTATCGGTTTGTTCTAATTTTAAGAAAACAAACGATTCGGCTTGATAGCTCACACCATGTTTAAATGCATTTTCGAGAAAGGAAAGGAAAAGCATCGGTGGTATCTGAATATCGTGTATGTTTTTAGGAACTTCCAATTTGACAGTTACTTTCTTTGGAAATCGCAGTTGCATCAGGGCTATGTAACTCTCAATAAAATTGATCTCTTTTTTCAATGTGGTTTGTCCTTGTGCTGTATCATAGAGTAAGTATCGCATCATTGTCGACAATTCAATGATCGTATTTTTCGCATCTTCGGTATTGATATCAATCAGTGCATGAATATTATTAAGCGTATTCATAAAAAAATGCGGGCTTACCTGATGCCTTAAAAAAGCCAGTTCAGTTTTAAGTTGCTCTTTCTCAGCATCCTTACGTCTGTTTTCTTCGTTGAGCCATTGAGATACCATTTTAAATGAAGTTCCGGCTCCCACAACGAGCAATGATATAATCAGTTCGTCTGTCAAAATCATGAAAGATGATTTTTGTTCCGGTTGAATGATTGGCCGATAACCTAATGGAGCAGGCATTCCATTCCCTAATTCCATGGGAGGCATCCCCGGTCCTAAATCCATAGGGGGCATTGCCATTGGTTGAGCAGGCGTCAGCAACAATCCCAACGAAATACTTAACCCAATCATTATAAAAATGGTAAATAAGGTTAAGCCAATATAGACACTGTATTTTTTTTTGAATAGAAATTTAGGAACTAAGACAAAGGTATTTATGACGAAGATGATTAAATATGAAAACATCTTGATCCATTCCTCACTCACTTTTACCCAATTCACTACATTGTTGAGTCTCTGATTAAAAAAAGGGACAGAAAATATTGCTGTCCAGATCACAACAAATACAATCAGCTCTATAATCCTAATATTAATAGTCTTACTTCCAATGTACTTCATGAGAAGGTTTAAATGTTACCGGGGATAAAAGTAGTCAAATGAGTTAAAATTAGAGACAGAGGGACATATTATCTTCCTCTGTCTCTAATTTTATTTATTTATGTAAACGTCCCATGCAATCCAGTCAATAATGCTTGTTGCAAAATAAACCTGACGCATTGAGGCGAACAATGAACTAATATCGGTAACAACGTTTCCTGCAAGTTCGGTGAACGTCGAAGTTGTACCGTCATCGAAGGTAATTTTCAATTCACGCTTCTTATTGGTGACACACTTATCGGTTGTATCTGTCGAATTATCAACAAGCTCAACCTTAGATTTCAATTGCAAAACTCCGTCTACATATACTTTTGCGCTATCGAGACTCGATTGGCCTTTAACCAAATTTCTTGTAATCAAGACGTTACCGATAGTAAGAGAAAATGCCGTTTCTCTATGTCTCGAGTCTGTACTACTTTTAATCGCTGTATATTTTTCTTCGTAAAGGGTTTTAGTACCATTGGTAATGGAATAGACAGAAACAGCAGTATCACCCGAAGTGTATTTGCATTTTGTGATATAACCATTGGGAAACACAAATTCAGAGGCAAAGTTGTAACCATTTGCCTTACTGCTCGATGACTGAATTTTCAGGACTCCTGCATCAACATCCTTAATTTTAATTGAAGATGCCATTTTGTAATTATAGCTGACAAACCAATTAAAGTCGTACTGATACTCGGATAAGGTAACCACATAATTATTGGTCAACAAAGTGTCGCTCGGCGTGTAATGCAACAACGTTTTCGATGCTTTCACTTTTTCCTCCGGTAAACGGACAATCATCTGCGAATTTTCTGCCGTTTTGGAAAAGAAACGCAAAATCGAATTGTGCCCTTGAGATATCGTATTCGCCTTATAGTCATAAACTCCGGCGATATCAGATAAAAGAAGACTGTGTGTAACCGTGTCTAAAGGGGAAACCACTGCACTTTTTGTAGTTAAATCGGTTGGTCCTGCCAAAACCTGATAACCAGCAGAGCTTGTGATCGCGTTCATAGCGGTTGTCAATTCCTGGACACCACTGTTGAGGGAGGTTTTTAATGAAACCGTATTCGAAGAGGTGTTCAAACCATCTTTGTTACTGCAGTTCCACTGCAGAAGTCCAACCAGCAACACTGCCAAATACAAACTTTTTGCTTTCATAACTTAATTTTTAAATAATTACTTATTCAATGAACTAACAATTCCATTTTTCAGAGTCCGGTACCTCATATAAGAAATAGACGTGTTTTCAAGTTACGAATATAATTGCTGATTAAGCTCCTAACAAGCAAAATCAGTAAAACGGTTTGTTTGATCAGTGGAAAGTAGGTCTTCTGCCATGAGTTTGGGAAGAGTTCTTTCCATCGACAGCAGTTGTCAAGTATTCCTTGACAACTGAACCTTCCGTAAGCTCACCCTCCATAAAAATATTATTCACGTGAAGACTTATGTTTTGCTTAGTAGTTTGAAATAATTCAACCATTTGTGCTTGAGAAAGCCAAACAGTTTCGTTCTCAAGATGAACTTCAATTTTAGAATTTCCATCTTCTGTCTGATACAGAATGATTTCTGAATTACGTATACGATCATTCGTTTCTTTCATACCACTCTCCCTCCACAATGTTCAAATTATCTAAAATTATCCATTCAAATGATAAAGATACGAATAAGGCGGAAGATCTCTCCCCCGCCTTTCTATTTTATGATGATTCGAAATTTAAATAAACTCAGTCATCGACTTCTGAATCAGTCCGATCGCTTCGCGCATTTGCGCTTCCGTGATAACCAACGGCGGTGTAAAGCGGATGGTATGCTCGTGCGTTGGCTTGGCCAAAATACCGTTCTCTTTCATTAAAAGACATAAATCCCAGGCTTTTTTTCCATCATATGTCTTTATCTGTATGGCATTTAGTAACCCTTTACCGCGAACTTCTTCAATAAGCGGCGACTTAAACTCCTTCATTTCGTCACGGAATATCTTGCCAATCTTTGTTGCATTTTCAGCCAGCTTTTCATCAAGCAGTACCTCTATGGCAGCAATTGAGACTTTCGCAGCAAGCGGGTTACCACCATAGGTAGACCCATGTTCACCCGGTTTAATCGTGAGCATAATCTCGTCATCAGCGAGCACACACGATACAGGGAGCATTCCACCCGAAATAGCTTTCCCGAGCACAAGTATATCAGGACGAACATTTTCATGATCACAGGCAAACATTTTGCCCGTACGACAAAGACCTGTCTGTACCTCATCGGCCACAAAAAGGACATTGTATTTTTTGCATAAATCCGCTGCTTTTTTCAAATAGCCATCACCCGGAACATAAACGCCGGCCTCTGCCTGAATCGGTTCGACCAAAAAACCGGCAGTATTGGGATGCTTCAATTCACGTTCCAACGCTTCGATATCATTATATGGAATATTGACAAAACCCGGTGTGAAAGGACCGTAATCGCTGTATGATTCGGGATCTGACGACATCGAAACGATTGTAATCGTCCGGCCATGGAAATTTCCGTCGCAGACAACGATGCGCGCTTCATTTTTAGGAATCAGCTTCACCTTGTAACCCCATTTACGGATCAGTTTAAGAGCCGTTTCGTCGGCTTCTGCACCTGAATTCATTGGCAAAACCTTATCGTATCCAAATTGCTTTGTGATAAACTCTTCCCATTCGCCCAAAACATTGTTATAAAATGCCCGTGAGGTAAGTGCCAACTTTGCAGCCTGTTCAGTAAGTGCCTTTACAATCTTTGGGTGACAGTGACCCTGATTAACAGCGGAGTAAGCTGCCAAAAAATCGAAGTAACGTTTTCCCTCAACATCCCAGACAAAAACACCTTCACCACGCTCCAACACGACAGGAAGTGGGTGGTAATTATGTGCACCATAGCGATTTTCCTTCTCAATATAATCTTTCGTCTGCATCATTTTAGTATTTAAATTGGTTAATTTATATTTCGAATTAGAAGGTGGAAATCTATTTAATTTTATGGATTCCAACAATGATAATTAACGGAATTTTAAATTTATATACTGTCCTTTATTGTCTTCTGCATATGCGCGCATGCCATTCATATGCAGCAAGTAGCCAGCAACAAGCCTCCAGCAGCCAGTTAGAACCGTATTCCTAATTTCAGATTAATGCGTCGTCCGGTCAGATAATTTGGTACTGCATGCATCTGATTTTTAATGTCCGATATCCAGAAATAAGAAATTGTATTGTTGATATCGAAAAGGTTGTACAACTCAAAGCCAACCCAGGCATCCTTAATTCCGATCTTTCTTTCTTTACGAAGATCATGGTTAATATTATTAATCAACGATTTGGAGAAACCTACATCAACCCGGCGGTAGGGTGGCATCCGGAATGTATCCATGTAACGTTCACCTTGCGGCGGACCAAATGGTAAACGACTTCCATAAAACAGCGTCATGCTCATTTTTACGGAAGGATAACCGGGGAAATAATCCTGGAAAAAGAGGCTGAAATTAACGCGTTGGTCGGTCGGACGTGGAATATATCCCGGATAAATTTTTTCGGTACCGGTTCCGTCAGCTTTTTGTTTCAAATAGAAATCGCCAATGATATCCTCTTCAGTTTTCATCAGCGAAAGGCTTGCCCACGATTGTGCTCCGGGAACAAATTCCCCATTAATTTTAAAATCGATCCCAGTAGCGTAACCAATAGCTTGCTGATTTGGGATATAACGAATATTCAAATTATCAATCTGATAAGGAATCAAATTGCTAAGCGCCTTATACCATACTTCGGTTGTAAAACGGAAAGGACGGTCAAAAGCTGAGAAAATCTGGTCGTAACCCAGGAGATATTGTATTGACTTTTGAGCCTTCACCCCCTGAACAATTTGAGCATCACGGTCCTTCAACTCCTTAAAAAATGGCATTTGTTGATAAACTCCCCAGGCAGCTCTGATGATGCGATTTCTTGCTGACCCTATCTTCCAACTGCCTGAAATTCTTGGACTAAATATTGTCTGCTGATTAAAATCCCAAAATTGCATCCTAATTCCTCCAGTGACGGCCAGCTCACCGTTTCCAAAAGGAGCTATCCAACTATCCTGCACAAATCCCGAAAAACGATTCGAAACAACCGTGTTATTTCCGGATACAGCGCGATACAAGGATAACTGATCAGTACCATAAGGAATTGAATACCCGACAGAATCGCGCATCTCCCATTCGCTTACCTGATCCGAAATTCGTTCATGCTGGTATTTCAACCCCCATTGAAGCTGATGACGATCTGCAGAAAAAGTACCACGATGTTCAAAAGCCGTAACGCTGGCTTTCAGTGTATTCCGTGCATGATCGAGGTAGGCACCCGTCCCGGTCACCATCGAACTATCCGCATAATTCTGCGATTCAGTTATTTGATTAATATCGCTCAAATAATACTCACCCAAAATATCAAAAGATTCCTTTTCTAATGAATAAAAAGAACTTGCCTGAAATTTCAATGATAAATATGCATTCACCGAATAATCTGCAGCAAGCGCTCCAAGGTAATTTTCGAATTTATCACGCTCCTTCCCTTCGAAATAAACCAGGAACTCAAAAGGATTGGTCAACGTGCCAAATTTGGTTAAACGGGTTTCAGGAATAAACTGAAATGCGTTGGAAGCATAATTTCCCAGGAAACCTAACGAAAAACGCGGACTGAACTTGTAATTCAGATAGGTCTGAACATCGGTAAACGAAGGGTTGTACTCCCCCTTTTTATCCAGTGTTCCTAATAAATAGGCCGTATTTTTGTATCGGATTCCGGTTAGGTGCGAAAACTTTCCTTTTGCCGCACTTCCTTCAAAATGTGCTGAGGCACCCAAAGCGCCAATTTCGGCGGAAGCACTGTTGACTGCAGGTTTCCGATAAGTTATATCAAGCACCGACGACATCTTATCACCATAGGAAGCATCAAATCCACCGGAAGAAAAGCCGATTGAAGAGACCATGTCACTATTGATAAAACTTAGCCCCTCCTGCTCGCCCGATTTTACGAGGAATGGCCGAATGATCTCAATGCCATTCACATAAATAAGGTTCTCATCAAAATTTCCACCTCTTACCGAATATTGCGAACTTAATTCATTGTTATTGCTTACCCCGGGAAGTGTCTTGATTAAAGTCTCAACACTTCCGGCCATTGCGGGCAGTCGTTCGGTCAATTTTTGTGGAATCGTCTGCAGGTTATTTTCTTCTTTCTTCCCTTCGACAACAATCTCCTGAATCGGTTGAAAAACAGGCTTCAATACTTGTGAAACAAATGGATTTTCAGATAGCAGAACCTCTCTTTCTGAAGTCTCATAACCGACGAACGAGAAAATAAGGACTATTGATTTTTCGGAAGCCGGGGGCAGGATGAATTCACCCATCTGATTTGTTACTACGCCATTATTAGTTCCCTTGATCAAAACATTCACCATTTCAAGTGGATGATTTTCAGCATCAACCACTTTCCCTTTTACCGACACACCCGCTAACTGACCGCAAACCGGCAGTAAGGATATCCAAATAATTGACAGAATGGAAAATATTATTTTTGGCATTTATGCTCAGGCTAACGGATGTATACAAAATCAAAGTAAAAATACCTAATTTCATGAATGCGGCAACCCTCCTCTTCTCAATCTTTTAAAAAGGGCAATTTACGACGTCGAAAAAGATCAGCGGATTATGACTATTTTCGCATCATGCAGCAATGAAATCTTATTATGGCGCAAAAACATCGCCCACTTACATCTGTTTTGGTAAAACCGTCAGGTCCGGACTGTAATCTTGGCTGCACCTATTGTTTCTATCTCGATAAGGAAAAATTGTTTCCCGAAACAAAAACCCATCCGATGAGTGCAGAGGTTCAGGAAGAGATGATCCGGCAAGTGATGCAACAATCGGGTGATGCTGTTTCGATTGCATGGCAAGGAGGCGAACCGGCATTGATGGGACTTGATTTTTACGAACGGGCGATTGAACTTGAACAGAAATACGGCCACGGGGCAATCTGTCGGGAATGGCTTTCAAACCAGGGGAGTGTATAATGCGTTTGATGATTTAGTGAAAAACAAATAATAATCACGGATACAAATCAATTGGGATTCGCAGGATTAAGACTGAAAGCGAATAAAAACCAATCGAAATACATGGAAGATTTTAGGTGATTATAATGACTTCGTAAACACATTAAAAGGAAATTAAACCATTTAAAAGCTGTTTGCAAATTTCGCCCACACGATCCTTTATAGAACCATAAATATCAAACAATTGCGATGGTTTAAAGAATAAATCTTTGAATTATATAAATCTTTTTTATAATTATACAACTCACTCCTATGTTAAAGGATTCACCTTTGCCTTGTGAAAATTAGTTCGCAAAATAATACTGAATATGATGAAAACTTTAAAAGTTATAGCTTTAGGAATACTATTGTTACTAACAACCACAATACAGGCGCAGGTTAAAGTTCCTGGCATTATTAATTCTCCTCCGGGATGGGGCCCGGTCGGAAATCCACAAGTACGATATTACTATTTGCCTGATGTATTAGCTTTTTATGATGTCAATTCATCCATGTTTATTTTTTCTGATGGAAAAACATGGATTCGCAGGCCGACGCTTCCCATTCGATATAAAAATTACGACCTATATAGTGGCTATAAAGTGATTATGAAGTCATATCAGGGCAACACACCTTACACTCATTTTAGTGAATTTAAAAGGCGCTATGCAAAAGGGTACAACGGGGAAGTACAAAAAACGATTTGTATAAAGCCAGGAATAGAAATCTCTGTTGACAAAAATTATAGTGAATTCAAGGTGGATAACAACGGGAAGTACCGTGTTAGTGCAAAAAGTGAAAAAGAGGATATTGCGAAAACTGAAAAAAGGATAGAAATATTGTAAAGATAATAAATGTAGGAATAATTATGAATAAGCTTAAAGGTTTTATAAAAAGCGCTCCCGCTATCACGTTGATGATATTAACGGCAATTCTATCTGAAGTTCTGCCAGGCGCAACTCATTTCAGATCACTATATGTTTTTCCTGGCGAAGTATTGATGTGGGGAGGTGGAGCACTTTTAATACGATATATAGTTCGTAGTTTGCATCTCGGCTGGCTCAATATGTTATTCCTGTCACTTGCATTATCGATAGCCGTGGAATTTTTGATTAAACAAACTTCTATAGCTCCAATGTTCGTGCAAATTAAGAGCGTGATATATGCACGGGCAGAGGGCGTAAATTATGTATATCTCATCTGGGCACTAATTTATGAATCTGCATTTTTAATTTTCCTTCCCATATATCTGACAGAATTAATTTTCCCTAATCGAAAGAAAGAATTATGGATTGAAAGGATCGGAATTATACCAGTCAGCTTATTGTTTTTGCTTGGAAGTTTTATGACCTGGTTTTCGTGGACTCAGATTGCCAGACCAACTATTTATCAATTACCTGCTTACACGCCATCTTTTGCTTTGGCTTTAATTGCTGTTACTTTGATTAGTTGCCTGATTACAATTGCTATCGGGCCATTGAGGAACAAATTTGTTCTTATTTCATTACCATTAAGTCCATTCCCGTCATGGTTGTTGACAATTACCGCAGGTTTGTGGACAATAACTCTATATGGTATAGTACGTCTCGCGATTGGTATATCACCTACATTCCCAACATTAATTGCTATTTTCATGGGATTATTACTGTCAATAGAGGCCATTTACTTTTTACCAAAGTGGATAGTTAGCCCCTGGTGGCAGCCTAAACACATGTTTTCTCTAATATCTGGTGTATTACTGGGCTCATTATTTGCTGGATTCAATGGATATTATGGTGCAGTCTCAATTGATTTGTACTTTAAAGTCTTTGTCGATATACTTGGTGTAATCCTCATGATTATTCTTGGATTCAGGGTTAAGACGCAACTTCAATTATTGCATCAATTATGA
>Ga0302271_10004028_pt1 | contig 11953 bp, 10 predicted proteins | sample III_Bog_N1_1_FD_198767 | JGI IMG/M metagenome (GOLD analysis project Ga0302271, IMG submission 198767) | Peat permafrost microbial communities from Stordalen Mire near Abisko, Sweden - III_Bog_N1_1 | ecosystem: Environmental > Terrestrial > Soil > Wetlands > Peat | place: Sweden: Abisko... | reverse complement strand
TCCAGTTCGCATGGTAAGTGCTCAAAACGCAAATAAATAGAAACAAAAATATTAGAAAAAAGGGACATATTTAATCAGTAAAAATAGCTAATCTTGTTGATTTTATATTAGGGCCTTGAAAGAAGTTAGCGACTATGAAAATACATAAGTACCAATGGCGAGAATCTTGTTTTCAAAGGAACTAGGAAGTAAGCAGTCAACGCATATGATTTACAACCTCAAAAACAAATAATTTTTCAGAAAATAAAAATAATTTTTTTTTTTGTGAATAGACACAGGCCACTAGCGAATCAAGGGATGGAATATGAAGACACATCTCTATTATTCAGATGACTTCATGAAGACAACCTAAATGATTGTTAATCAAGGAAATAAGGTAAATCTATTCTTAATATTTTGCATTCAAAACATGAATCGATTCTTTTTTTCCTGCTTAGTTTCTCCTGACAGAGCACTACTTATTCGCTGCATAAGTACACAGCAGTGAATCCCAGATCGTCAAGCTTATGGTTTCAAATGCCAATACCAAAGAATACTCCTTTGCATATGCAGAAGTGCCAGAAGAAATCAAACAGCATTCATTCACGATCCTTGATACCAGCGAAGTAAATAAGAAAACTTCTAATTGGGTTTAAATTAACCTTTGAGTGGTTTATTGTTATTCCTTTTAGGGTTAGATCTTCTTGAGTATAAACCATTTAGGCAGCTAATCCCCTCTTGGAACAGTGTATCAATCTGATTCGACTGGAACACGATTCTCTGTCTCTTTACATGATAATCTCCGTAGCAGTGATGGTCAATGTGATTTTGAGAAGGTCAATGGAGTTGATGGCATATACATTGCAAATGTTTTTACTTCAAAAAAGCTCGCAGATGTTAAGTAAATCCTCTCTGAGTAGAATCCAGACACGAGTGAATCTGACATGCCAACGGAAAAAAAGAGAAAAAATGGATCACAGAAATCAGCTTAGTTATCACTGAAAGACTAAATTGCTTTGTTAGGTGAGAGCGTACAGACAAGAATCACCTTTGACAAAGGAGGCATCTGGTAGCCACTCAAAGCGCCTGTTAAAGATTCCATTGGAAAACCTACTAATTGTGATCCAACGAAGAAATGCTTTTTACATCTTAACTCTGTGTCTTCTCAGTTGCTTTATGGACCTACTTACTCGAGTGAGAACTCCGTTGGGCTGATCCTAGCCACAGGAAGCTTAGGATAGAATTTAAGCATGAAAAAAGGAAAAGTTAATACTTACCTGTCTCGTGATGGCGGACTTTCTTGGGAAGAAATGATAAAAGGTTCCCATATTTATGAAGCTGCCGATCACGGTTCGCTGATCGTCATGGCGAATGATCAAGAAGCTTCGGATTCTGTGTTTTTCTCTTGGGATGAAGGAAGAACTTGGAATACGAAGAAAATCAGTGAAACACCTATCACAGTGGCAAATATTGTCACAGAACCTGGAAATACTTCAGATAAATTCCTTGTCTACGGTTCCATCGAAGGCGACGAAGATGTGTCAGGTATCATTGTTCTTTTGGATTTCAGCATGTTACATCCGAGAACATGCTCTGGACATGAAAGCCCAGGGAGTGCTGATTCTGATTATGAGTATTGGATTCCACATAATCCTAATGAAACTTGTCTCTTAGGTAACAACAACAAAGCTAATTACAAATAAACTTCTTAAGTATTAATGCATTTTTCTTGATTTATCCATCTAGGTCGTGAGATGAAATATGTCCGTAGAAAACGCGATGCTGCTTGCTTCAACTCAGAAAGCTTCGAGAGACCCATTTCACAGAAACCTTGTGAATGCACGGAACAAGATTGGGAATGCGATGTTGGATATGATAGAGCTGATCATTCTCGTGGGAACTGCGTACCACAAGCAGGTGTTCAAATCAACAACTACAACGCACCTGACACATGCAAGGACTATTATGCAGTCACACAAGGATACAGGAAAGTTGCTGGAAACAGATGTGAAGGAGGAATAAATCGTGCAGCGATTTAAGTACCTTGTCCATTATTTGGTTTCCTATCTGTGAATGGGCTTTTCTACAATCTGTTACTCCTCGCAGCGATGGCGGGAGTGTTTTATCTAGTTGTATAAAACAAAGAGAAGGTTCTAGTATTCATTGCAGATAAGAAAATCGATGTATTGGTTTTCTCCGTGATAGCGTTCATAAAAAATCACCTCCCTACGATAAGTTAGGAGCCACAAGGATATTTCAAAGCACTACAAAATGACGAAGAAAATAAGAATTAATATAGCTCTAAATCAAATAATTCAGCTGCGCACTACTCTATGTTCAGCGATGATATGATTGACCATCACATGGAAGAGGAAGATGATCATCATCAAAGTAGTTCAGCTGAACCAAGAAAAGCAAGCGCAGGATCAAGCTAATCAGCATCTGGGTAATCACAGTAACCAGTAGCAAAGGAAGAACATAATCTCTTAGACCATGAAGATTTGTTCCATTCAAATCAGTGAGCTCAGAAAAAATGGCATTTTTCAAGAACAAAAAAAATAAAACCAGTGTATGTTTGTTGTGGTGAGTATTCTTTGTTTTTATGAAATGACAATAGTAGCAGAATTGGTAAGAAGGTTTCAAATCATGAAAACTCTAATACTTTATATATAAAACAAGAAAAAAGGAAAGGCAGAAAATGTTTATTTGTAAATTTATTTGTTATTTCCTATTTTGCGAATATACTAGCGAACCCTCATTCATTCTGCAAATATTTGTTCCCGTAGGTATTTAATGAATCGTTGCTAATACGCCGATGGATCTACACATGATATTTCCTCTCCGCGCGCACAAAAAAATGACTTGAACTTGTTTTCGAGCACACGACCGAGATCGTATGTGCTTAAATAATCGATGAGTCCAAACGATAAAACACGATTTCCTTTTATCTTTATATTTTTAAACTTGTTCTTCTGAGTGGGTTTACTTTTTATTTGAATATTCTATCCATCTTACGATGAATTGTCACCATGGTTTGGTTTGATTTCTAGCTCCTTCCCTATGACAACGATCAAACTATAATCCATAATGTTCGCTTTCTCATATAATTTAGCTTCTTCGTCAAGATGGCTTATCAGATGTTGTTTTAGGTTTTCTTCTAGTGATTTAAGGACTTTAAGGTCATCAATGTTCTTCTTCAAATCATTGTCCTTCCCAAAGATCTGTTGGATGCCATTACTGTTTTGTTCTTACACAGACGTTTTACCATTGTGGTCTAAAACACAAACAATTTCTCAATTTAAATATATATGTTACAACTTCTAAAACATATTTTTTCTGATGGTTCGTTCATTTACTTTTACTCTGCTTGTGGGAAAGATTTGCTGCTTCCTCATCTGAACCGGAAGAAGAGGAAGAAGATGAATTATCTTGCGATCTACCGAAATTCGATCCTTTAAGATCATAAACAGAATTCAAGGCTACATTCTCAAAATCCCAGTCATCTAGCACATTTTGCATTAAAACATAGTAATTTGTATTTAGAGACCCTATTAGACTAGCTGATTCAGATCCATTTATGCTTTCTATCTCATAGGCACCAAGGATCTTTAAGCTCAGGGAATCTTCTGTGTTGTAAATATTATTCAAGCAAACGAGCCCAATATTATCACGAAAAACTTTATGCTAGCCACTTGGGATTCGCTTCAATACAAATAGATTATCGCCACTGAAGTAGATGTCTCCTGAATTCGTACCTAAGCTAGCCATTTGATCCTTGATAACTTTATGAAGCTTCTGCGCGTTGAAGGATTTGAAAACATCACTTGAAAGATCATATCCCATCGTTTTTGCGAGGGCTTTAAATTCAGTTTTGAAGCATGCCTTGATTCGAAAGGTTTCATTTGATTTTTTGCTATTGACTTCTTGAAGAACTTCTACTTCTTTTCCTTTATTATTATTCCCTAGCTTTTCCAGTGTCTCTGAAACTTCTTCTTTTTTGTTTTGCTAAGATGATACGTGTTCTGAATGTTCTCCCTATTATCGTAGCTGATTTCCAATCGATATTCTCCCTTCTTTTGTCGAATCACTCAAAGGGAAAGAGAACGTTTGTTCATCGAATTCAGATTGCTAGATACTTTCTATTAAATTTATAATCTCTGACAATGCTAATCTTCTATTGACAGAAGATCTATTGTTTTTGCTCATATTAACCTTCGTATGTGTTGACTTAAAGCCTTCCCCTATAATTTGATTTAGTCTCCTGCAACTAATATAGATTTCTTGGTGAATTCTTAACAAAAAAATGCAAAAAAATTTCGCCAAATTAACTTTAAAATAACATTCTTTCTTCTATAAATATCTGTCATGTTTTTAATAATTTTCTTCTATTTTATCTCTTTTGAAACTTAAAAAGAATCCTCCCACTAGTTTTAGTTATTTCCATAAATGCCTCTACTTATTTTACAAATTAAAAATACAAACTAAATTGAATTTATGAACAATTTATATAAAAATATCGATCAGTCAAACCAAATTTATACATCAAAACTTGTTTCAGAAATATTTTTGATGATATTCAAAAGGAAAAGGGATTCTTTTTAATTTTTTCTGATCCCGAAGAATCATCATCATCATAATCTATTCAGAGCTAAGATCATAACTGACCCAATTGTGCCCAGCAGTGATCCTTGTAAGAGACTAAACGAAATATCATCTACACTGTCCCAGAATAAAAACAATGCTGGCATCACAAACCAAAACAGAATCTACGAGAAAAACTTCGATAATTCCAGTAACTAATTAGTCTAATAAGCAGGTGATTTCGAAACAATAGAGATAGAGTACGAGAGCTTAAATGGTATGGAATCAAATGCATCTTAAGCTATGCCCCAGAGAAGCAATGATGTGCAAGAACAATAAAAACTTGCTGAGAAATATGTGTAAATAAAGGAAAGATTAAGTGCTAGATTAGTTATGCATAAGTATACGCTTTAGGTTTTTAAAGACTGAGAAATTGCTTACTGCACACGAGAACTCAAGTAAAACAGAAAGGATGCACAACATAAGATAAGTGCACCCCAACTGATGCCTAAGTCAAATAAGTAATCTCTGACTTTATTTGAAGCTACATTGTACCGCAAGTTACTGTGTTGCAAAGTTACACCCATCCAAAGTGTAGCATAGACATTTATCAGTAGTAGATTGCCTTGCATCAAGAAATGAGATACTACCAGCACCTTCTGATCTAAATTCATGTTGCTAGGGGAATTGCAAGGGAACAAAAAGAGCATGAAGAAAGGGGAAAATTGGAAAAAAACTTTTTTCTATTATTAGTAAATTTTAAGATCTTTTTACGAAAGATGACGAAATCCAGGAAGAATAGTATCCAGATTATATTCTGACTCAAGAGTTTCGTTAAGTTCGTGAGGCAGCTGTTGGCTTGTTTTTAGCCCAACGAACGTCCAAACGAAGCCAATGAGTGAGAACACACCTCCAAGACAATATGAAAAAGTCATGTTCTCCATGAAATTCTAATAAATATTTTTGTTGTTGTTAAGTTTCAAGAAGAGTTTATTTCAAAAATATTTCTTTTCGTTCATTACCTGGACATCCCATACATCAATATTGAAAGCAAGGACACTACTGATGAGGAACGCTAAGATCATCCCTGAGGAGCTAGCAAGTGGGAAATACTTTTAACAAATACTGCTGTCTCTTACTGAAATGGAGTCTTCACTGTATTACGCTACAATCCTCTGTTTGAGTTTTAAGATTGATTTCAAAAAAATCTAAAAATATCTAATACAATAATATTCTCTATTACTGCGATGAGTTCATGTCCGACGTCTTGGAAGATAAACCCAAGAATTCCCAATGTCATGATGGAGGATTTCTTATCATCTGCAAGTGAAATCCAATTGACAGTGATGAATCTCGAAAATGCCATGAGTAACTACCCGATTATGCTTAATGCTGCAAAGAGCAAGATGAAGAGTTTACGGTATCTCATCATTTTAAGAGTTCTCACTTTGAATGTACTCACTACAATCGGGAGAAATGCACGAATAACAAATGGAGGGATCAACCAGATTAATGTGTCCAACACATCTGGCGTATCCACTTTGAAAAAGAATGGCGAAATAAACACCATTTCGATGGAAAATCCTAGCAGAGTGATCATAACACATTTTTATCAAATTAGAAGTACTAGTTAGGCTTGAAATTACCATAGTTGACGCAGAAAAGAAGAAACGAAAGTAATTTTATGTCGGAGATTTCAAGCATGTCAAACCAAGATTCCATTTCTTGCCCACAATCTTATGTGATATTTGCAGCTGCTTGAGAGATCTTATCAGCGAGGGTATCTTTGATTGTTAGAGACAGCTGAGGAGCACCAGAAATGGAGCTTTATCCATCAGATGAATTGTAGTTTTATGTTGTAGATTGAGTTTCTGCTGACTCATGTAACTATGGGTGATTTCCATTGCGATTCCTGATTAAATAGAGGGAATCTTCACAATCGATTTCGTTGTGAAAACCTTCAAAGGAGCATTAGGTTTGTTGCTCCTCAATGGGTGTTGCTATTTTCTCTGTGTTTCCTTCCATCACTTCGAAAAATATTATTTGCCCACAGTGGAAAATTATCGAAAAAACGGCTTACGGAGGTAATTAATCTACTCGCAAAATTTAAGATTCAGAAAAAGAAGAGGTTCAAGAAGATTGAAAAGCAAGGATCGTAGTTAAAAGAATATGAAGAGAAGAAACAAAATTTCTTTGTTAGTATTATGCTATTTAGTTTTTTTTAAAAAAAGTTTGAAAAATTGACTGGTTAAATTTGTATTACCTTTTGTTTTTTTTTTCATTATATTCATCCACTTCTCATTCAATAAATGCAAGAGAATAATTGTTAGTAATGAAAATTTTAGTGAAATCTCCTTAATTTTCTTGAAGATCTTCTATTTTACAAAATCTACGCGCCGAATCTTTCAAGACTATAACTTGGTTTTTAATTAACAAAAAAATAAAAGTACAATTCATCAAACATAAGCAATACAGAGTTTTCAATCCAAAGATGCTCTGCCTTTCACAAAAGCTCTCTTAACTTTTGGAGACATCGTGCAAAAAGGCTTTCAACTTCCCTTCCCTACCAATATCCGTGCAATAAACTACAGCTGACTCTGAGTATGACTATGTTTCAAATGTCTCAAAGGATCTTTTGGAGAAGCATAAAGAAGAAATAAGCAAATTCATGAGGTAGGATTAGCTGTAGGCTTCTGGAATAGCCTCGGAGATATCAGTTTAGATGCCATCAAACCCATATGTTTCAAATGCAACTGTTGATAGTTTAGGATAGATAAATTTCATATTAAAAGATGACTATTATCTTTCAGGGATCAAACAACTTGCTGCAACTCCTTCAGGACAATAACTCTCCGTAGCATATGAACACCTCGAGGAAGGAAAGCGTGCAGTTCTTTTTCCATTCAGTCAAATTGCCGAAAAACCTTTACTCAATACATTCCGAGGTGCAAATATCTCTGAAACAATGGCTAGATTACAAAAAACCTTAGGCAACGCAGAGGTGGTTAGAGTTGGTGTTATTCAAAATGCCTAACCTTTCCATGGGATTATCTACGCTTATTTAAAAGCAGAGTAGAAAAAAACAGGCAAATTACATGATACATCGATTAATTTTGAGAAATTAGCACAGTTTATTGTAGAATAAAATCTATTTACTTAAGAAGATGTAGCCGCCTTTGGAGCAAAGTAGATCAATGCAATTTCTACTGACACCGAGCTTCGAGAAGTGATGGAAAAGCTAACAAACGCTGCGATTGGGAATTTCTAAGAGACATTTTCAAAGTTTACTCCACTGCAAATTCAAATTGTTCGAGGTGATAAAATAGAGAAATCGACATTTGATATATTGCAATCTTGTGTAAAGAAGGGAACACTCATAAAAGATGGAGCTCATTAGATTAATTTCTCTAAAAACCAGAATATCACTCTCGTTGACCCTGTTGGAGCACTTACAAGAGAAGGGTTTTATCTCGGTTTGATTTAGAATCTGCACATAGAATAATTCGTGAAAGAAGTGCATGTTGCAGGTGATCTAAACGATGACAGTCTCCACTAAGGTATTTAGTCTCTCTTGAAACCCTGTGGAATCGACGCAACGCTGAAATTCTATGGTCATAATAATCTTTTCTCAGAGAAAAAAGATAAAATCGAAATCAACACTCTGGTAGGAACTCATTTTTTATTTTGAACTTATTATTAACATTCTGTCAATTTTTAGACAAAAAAACTAAAATATTTTGTTTGAATTTTCAGTCAGAATTGTTCACATAAATGAAGCAACTCAATATCGTCAGGTATAAGTAGAAATTTCCTGAAATCATGCCTAATCTGCTTGAAGATCAAAGTGAACTCTTCCTTGATTAAAGTAAAAGAAAATGAAAAATATCCATATTTTACTGTCTGATTATCAACTTGTAATTTCTTTAACTTTCCATCATCTCGTTTATCTCTTTAGGTCTAGGCTGGACGCGTTATTTAGATCACCGAAAAAGTCGGAAAACACCTTATATCATGAGTGTCGACAGTGTTCTACAATTTGTCCACAACAACGAAAAACTAACAAACTCTCGAATGGCCTTACTCGAAATGCTACAATCCTATCCGCAGCACAAAGGGGATATGTCTAAACTCGCCGAACACTTCAGCTTTATCAACCCTAAGGAAAGAATATTCGCTAGGATTCTATTGTATTTCCCAGATGTTCTCCATAAATGTCTCCTTTCTAATGAATTTAGTCCTCTTGTGTAGTATTCTGAGCATCTCCTTTGTATGGTGGACTTTATGTAAAAAGAGAATATCTTCAAGCCACTAGTGCCTTCAGAGAGACTTAACGAGAGTGAACTTGCGAATAGGATCGTATTACTCGATGCGACGAACAAAATACTTCATAAATTATTTTATATTATTGGTATTCTCAATTATTGAGAGGCAAATAATGAATGTAATTGTGTATTTCTAAAGGAATTATTCATATAAATTGACCTGCCAAAAGGCTTTTATCATCTCACAAGTTGACAAAGATACCAGTTTACAAGCAAGGAATTATTTTGGATAAAAAGACATTTAAATATTAACATGTGTTTGCCCTTATTATTGGGTTTGAAGAATTTAAATTTCTGTTCAGCTTAGCTTGGGAAGAGTAAGCTTGAGTGTTTTAGTCTTTTTATTCCATTTTGGAGGCAACTAATCTGCTGAGACATTCGGTGGAAGAGGTATCTCTAGTTTATAAAGCAGAGGCACTTGCAATTTGATCATTAACGGAGAAATATCCAACAATAAATCACTGATCGATTCAGCCTTGGATAAAGTAATCTCTATGTACACAGATTCACTTAGCTCTCTCATAATATAATTTGGTTTCTCGAGACTCTCTTCGACAATCTCCTGAGCTGATTTCTCGACCATTTTTTTCGGTTATTCGGCCTTTGGTTGTTATTCTTTTTTATCTGAAATTTCAACTACTTTTTTTGGTAGAACTTCAGTTACTTCTTGAATCATAACTTTCTTTTACTAAGCAGCCTTTTCCTTCTCATCTTTCTTGACTATCCTAAGCCCATCTAATACACTCTCTTAACTCAATTAAGCTTGCTAATTTGCTTCTCGCTCTTATCTCTATTTCAATTCACTGATTTCGTTTATTGGAGCTTCAGGAATATTCCCAACTCCTCCTTCTTTTTATCGTTAATTTGCTACTAGTTACGCTTTTACTTTATCTAGATCACAATCCTTATCTGCTTCAGGCTCGAGGAGTATCGGCAATGGTGCAGTTTTCTTTTTATCTGCAGTTTTATATTTCTTCGATTTATGCCTAACAATTGACATTTTTGTAATTTAATAATACAAAATCTCACCGGTTTCTTGAAAATCATACAATTTCAAAAGTGGATTCCTGTGCTCCTTCAAGCAACTACCTATTTTATCAAGCACGAATGTTATGAGCTACTCTGTGAGAACAGGAGAACCACCCATGAGCTAGCATACTTCATCATTAACGATGAATTCATAAAAATACACAATATTTCCTAGAGATTCACTTTTTCTCTGCACTGGATCTTAAACTGAATAAGGAATGACTTTCCAAGTCTCCATGGCTTTTAAATCCTCCACTTCCTTGCCGCTTAAGCTCAATGGTTTCCTCACACGAGAACTCGATAGTACATTCACATAGATCTTAACTTCCTTGTCGAGTTTCTTTTTGACTTCAGCGAATTTTTCTATATTTGGATTCTTGGTGACTTTCAGCTTTTCATACAGAGGATTGCTCTCTTCTGCTTCTTTATTGAGTTTCAAGGTTTAGAGTGTCGCTTGCATCTTAAGAAGGAACTATGGTTTGGCTTCAACTTTCATCGATGTTTCTTTCTGCTCTTTTTCTTTTTTCATTTCCTCCATTCCATTTTGCATGTTGTTCTTTACGAAACTCTTGTAGCTTTCTGGGTTGTTCTCACTGAGATCATCAAGCATCTTCCAAATATTCTCTGCTTATTTCAGCTAAGAATTATCTAGTTTCCCCATGCCCATCGAGCCAGCCATCTTGCTGAAAGTCTCTGAAGTAAATCCTTCCATTTTGGTTCAAAACGCAGTTCTAAAAGTGACTAACAAAAATAATAGATAAATTTTTCTTTTTTCTAATTTTCAAAGGAAAGTTTATACAAAACACACACATAATTTAGAGAAGGAAATTTTGATTCTTGAAAGGAGAACTCTGATTTTTGTAGATGAGCCAAAAAGCTACACCCCAAAGTTTTCATAAATCTAAACAACATAAATCAAACAAATTATTTTGTTAAACTTCAGCACAATTATTAAATTTAACAATATCACAATAAACCAATAGGAATTATAATACATATCATCATTATCCTACTTCTGTTATAATTAGTGTGCAATAGCTCTTGATCTTCACCATCAGTTTCTCCAAAGCATTGACCTACATACAATTAAAACAAGAATCATATTAAAACAAAGAAAACCATGTGCGCTTATTATCAATCTAGTCAATCGAACTCCAAAGTCATCATAGTCGGAAAGGAAAGCGTAGGTAAATCAACATTCATCTAGCGTTATCTAACTAACAAATACTCTACCCTCCCTTCAACAATAGGTAATCAGCAATCTTTATCAAATCAATCCTTTTTAACTACTTTTCCCTCAGCTATTCTAATTCTTTTTTATTTGTTTTCAAAAGTCTGTGATTTCTTCATAAAGCCAGTGCAATATAAGAATCAAACTGTCCGACTAGAAATATGGGACACAGCTGGCTAGTAGATGTATGAGAATCTAATCAGCTAATTCTACAGGAATACTCAAGCAGTGATTTTTGCATTCAACATAGCAGATCAGCAGTCTCTAGAAAAACTCTAATTCTGGTACAGCGACATCTAGAACTTTTTCAAGGAAGAAATCATAAAGGTCGTGATTGCAACGATGTGCGATCTCGAGAGCAAGACAGTTAATAATAAAGGGGAACCCATCTAATTAGTAACGCAGAAATAGATCGATGCCTTCCTGAATAATAAAAATGTTAAATTTTTTAAAACTTCTTCACAGGAGGATTTAAATGTCAAAGAAACCTTCAATTACATTGTCGAAGAGATTTTCAAGAGCTAATTACTGGAAGATAATGGGAACTAGTAGGATAAAAATAACAATAATATTTCCCTTCAAAATACAGTTCCGTTGAAGAAAAAGAAAGAAAGAAAATGCTGCGAGTGATGGAATTAAAGGAGGGGGGGAAAATTATCATGTAAAAAAAAAGAGATGGTGTATTCAATGTTGTGTATGTGAGAAAGAAATAATGTGTAATTTTAAGTTTTATCAAAATTTTAATCCTTAAATGTTATTTTATGTTGTGTCTAAAATCATTCAATGTAGTTAGGGTGCTATTTTTGAGCGC
>Ga0302271_10004027_pt1 | contig 11955 bp, 14 predicted proteins | sample III_Bog_N1_1_FD_198767 | JGI IMG/M metagenome (GOLD analysis project Ga0302271, IMG submission 198767) | Peat permafrost microbial communities from Stordalen Mire near Abisko, Sweden - III_Bog_N1_1 | ecosystem: Environmental > Terrestrial > Soil > Wetlands > Peat | place: Sweden: Abisko... | reverse complement strand
TTACAATTAAGGTGCTTCTAGACAATTGAATTAAATCTGCTCAAATCTGACAGATATGATTTATGTAAAACAAAAGTATAACCAGTTGTTTTGAGGTGTTATTAATTAATTAAATGAATAGATTATTTATGGGATTCCCCAAGGAAGGACATTTTAATTTGGGTTCAAATTTGAATGCAAATTTGTTTTACTTCGCCACACAGAGAATACTTGGAGTATAAAACGAGAAGAGAGAGAATACAATTTATTGAGATATTTTAACGAAATCTAATTCATTAAAAAATAAACTAGTCTGGCTTAATAAATAACCAAATATATTACTACTAATATATCAACTCACACTCTCGATCATGTCTAGCTTTGTTGTGCATTACAAAGCGCTGATGCGAAAAAACTACATTCTCTGGAAGAGAAACAAATTGGGATCATGCTGTGAAGTAAATCAAATTCCTTGATTTTTTGTGATAATTTTCTCATTTATGTATGCACACAGTCCTTCACCCTTCCTTGTGTTTTACAATCTTTTTTACTATCAAATCATAGGCTCTAGTTCCGATCTTAATTGCTTTGCTTTTCTTCGTCTTCAGAGCAACCATCTCACGGACTGTACATTGTTTAATTCAAAAAATATTTCCTTTTTTTTTCCTGATTATTTCTTTCCCCTTAACCAATTTTAGTACATTCCCGATGAATCCTTCATAAACTCCTAAACTAAGCTCTTCCCTGTTCCTCCTTCTACGCCATCAGATATCCAAGCTATGGAAATGATCAACTGCTGGACTAGAAAGCACGATGAAAGCACATCATATCGCAATGGTGACGTTGCACTCATGCCTAACAATCCTCTCACGCAGTAGCTCAAGACTCTCATGAGTGGATTTACCTCAGCTGATGGGAAAAAGTTTAGCTTCTAGATGTTCAATTCCTTGGATGAATTCAATGAGTACATCACTGGAGATGACTATCGATAGGATGTATGCTTCGGAGTTAATCTAGAACAGCATGGGTTAACGTTTGAAACAACACTTATGTACAATATGACAGGGATTTTTGGTAAAAAATACATTTCCACATATTATCTTTTTTCATAATGTTTCTTCATTTTCTAAAGCTAACTGTGATATTGGAACAACCTTTGGGCCAGAAGAAATCGAGTACAAGCCACAAGATATCTCTGACTTCTATGATCCATATGTCAAATTCGGCTCGCTTCAAGTCAAAAATTGGATAGGTATGATTTGAGAAAAAAACCTAGATAATGGGAGGGGGGGGGGGTGATGATTCATTCAGTTTTTCTTCAAAACAATCACCACATTGAACTTCTAATCTTTGTATTCTTATCAGACAACATGATTCTTTAGACACTCCTTGGTGTTCCGACAGCGACCATTGAGCCATCCATCACACCAGTAAAACAACGAGCTTACTACGATGACTCTATCCCTGACACAATGAAAGGAAATGCTGCCACTTTCTTAGGTAAATTATTCTATTCTTATCTCTCTCCCTGTTACCTTCCTGTTATCTTTTTCTCAGTTCTACCATTGATCGTGGCATACCTCCGTATGAACAGTCGTATCCTAACTGAGAAAGAAAAGAAAATCCGAGAGGGTATGAAGATCATGGGTATGCAAGACAGTTCGTTCTATCTATCTTGGATAACTTGGTACATGATGATCTACACAATTATTTCGATAGCCGTGACGATTATCTTGAAATTATCGATCTACACGAACAGCGATATTACACTTATTTTCATATGGTACTGGCTATTCTGCATGACACTCATTGCGCAGTGTCTATTTGTGACTTCATTCTTCACAAACGCCAAACTAGGGAATATCTTAGCTATGGTAGGATAAAGAATTTGGTTGTTTTAATCTCCCTTTTTTAAGGTTAATTCTTGGATGTTTTTTTCTTCTGAAAATAGGTATTCTTCTTGATTATGTATTTCTTCAAATACATAATCAGCAGCAGTGACGTTATCCCAGAATCAACGAATACAGCTGTGTCACTTGCATCTCAGTCGAATATGTCTATAGCTTCAGATGTCTTCGTGCTAGTAGAAGCTGATGTAATAATAAAAAAAAGAAGAAATATTTTCAAAAAACCTCATTATTTGAATTTTATTCACATATCTTTAACTTAATCTTTTGTTCACTCTTTTCTAGGGAAGTGGTATTGGCTGGGGTGATCTCTCTAGGCTTGTAAACAACGCTACACTAGGCACTTCCCTTGGCCTTCTTGTTCTCAATTATGTTGTGTTTATGATCCTAGCTTTGTACTTCGATTAAGTTATCCCTAATGATTTCGGAAAGAAGTAGCATCCATTATTTTGTTTCCATTGGATATGCAAACGTAGAAAGACACAACAGCTTCATTCAAATGAACAGCCATCCCATGATTACGAGGACAAATCTAATCTGATATTTGAGTAAAACATTGAAGAAGTCCCCGCTGGACTTAAACAATAAGAACTAACGAATGAAGCGCTGAAACTAAACAAAATCTATCGTGTTTACGGAAATGGAAAAAAAGCCGTAAATGGTGTATCTCTAACGATCTACAAGAATCAGATATTTTGTCTACTTGGTCACAACGGTGCTGGGAAAACATCTTTAATTTCGATGCTCACAGGGATGCTGGAATTTAGCTTCGGTGACGCGTAGGTCTTCGGGAAAGATATTTCTACAGAAATAGAAGAAATCAGAAAATCCATGGGTGTCTGTCCGCAGCACGATATCCTATTCGATGAGGTTTCCGTGAAGGAACATCTTGAGTTGTTTGCGGTGTTCAAGGGTATGAATCCAAAGGATATCCCTGCAGCTGTAGAACAAGCAATTCATGATGTCGATTTGAAAGAGAAAACGAATGAGTTAAGTAAGAATCTATCCGGTGGATAGCGACGTCGTTTATCAGTGGCAATCGCTTTTATAGGAAACTCTAAATTGATTTATCTCGATGAGCCAACGTCTGGAATGGATACTTCAGCAAGAAGACATATCTGGGATATGCTGAAGAAATATAAAAACGAGAAAATCATTGTGCTGACAACACATTTTATGGATGAAGCGGATTATCTAGGAGATAGAATTGGCATCATGGGTGAAGGGAGGTAGGAAAAGAGAAAATGGGAGGAATTGATGGGAGGGGATATTGAATTTTTTGATTGTTTTTAATCTTTTTTTTGGATTTCAAAAAAAAAGGTTGATTTGCTGTGGATCTTCCGTGTTTCTTAAGAACCGCTTCGGTGTTGGGTATAATCTGTCAAGTAATAGCCTCATTTGAATGTTTTGGAGAAATGTTAAATCTTTTTGTTTGTTGAAGTTGCAAAGAGCAACACTGAAGTGAATTCCTAACCGATAATCACATTGATTCATAAATACATCCCAGAAGCTACCAAAATCTCGGATGTCTCTCAGGAACTCACATTCTAACTACCAATCAGTTGTGTGGGTAAATTTGAGTCACTTTTCGCAGAAATCGACAGCTAGAAGGAATCGCTTTGTGTGTCGTCTTATGGAATATCCATTACAACGATGGAGGAGGTTTTCCTGAAAGTTGCTGAGTAGAATTGTAAGGATAAATACATTTTTTCATTGTTTAGAAAGCTATCTTCAAAGATTTTGTTGATTAGCTTCTGAAAAGTAACACATTCAGATTAATTCCCCTAAAGCCTAGACATCATCGAAGGTGAATCCAGAAGAGCTCGAGGTTGCATTGAAGGACGATTCATAACTCGACAACTTTGATTTGAACTCGATCAGGATAAGAAAACCAATTTACCTGTTCTTCTCACATTTCATATCACTGCTGATCAAAAGAGCGCTGTACTTCAAACGAGATATCCGTGGGTTCATCTGCGAAGTGTTCCTACCTTGTGCTGTAGTCGTTGTTGGACTCAGTCTGCTATTGTAAATTCAAGATCATTTCTGTTTAACATTTATAGATTAATTTATTATTTTCTCTTCCCTTAGGATATCATTCATTTCGAATGCTCCAATCTTAGAGATAACTGACGATCTCTATGGAAATCATCTAAATGTCTACTGGGGTGCTGATGGCACTGCTAATTAAGCAGATTGCAATCTCCTGCTCTCAAAACTCAGTATTTTTATATTATTCCTCCAATTTTACCTTCATTTTTTTCTAAAATAACTTCCTTATTTTTCAGCCTCAAACATGGTTCCAACTCTCATCCCAACCACTGACATATCTACCTGGGACTAGGCTAACTTCATCAACCCTGGAAATACTCGTAAAGGTGCATATTGGATATATTCTATCTCCCCAAGTTATTAGAATTTCAAATATTACTATTAAGTTCTAACAATCGCTAGAAGTCCACCTTTGTATTTCCTCAACGAAATGAATCAAGCTGCTATCCGTCTTGCTACTTCTCAGAATATTGTCTTGAAATTAACAAATAGGCCATTACGTCTCACAAAACAATCACTTCTTCTGTAAGGCACGACTAACGGAATTGTAGCTTCCTTTATGTTCTCCATTGCGCTGTCATTTATCCCATCGTCACTGATTACCTACATCGTCAAGGAACGAGAAACTAAAGTGAAACATCAGCATATGGTATCAGGTGTGTCGTTGCTATCCTATTGGGCTTCTAACTTCACTGTAGACTTTGTTAAACACATTGTGCCTTCGTTTTTCTGCATGCTCATGGTTCTAGCGTTCGTAATAAGAAAAACAACAAACCAAATATGCCTTTTTTTGAGTTTAATCTCCTTGAAAATAACTTTTTTCTTCTTCTTAATTTTCACAGAACATTTAAACGTTTACATAGCACACTTCAGATTACGCTGGGATTTCAATTTTATTTTTCCTCTACGGATGGGCTATCATCCCTTTCAGGTAAACATCAACAACAAAATACAATCTTACCCTTAAATATCCTTTAAACTTCCCTTTCTTTATCTTAATTTTATCTCAACAGCTACTTAACAGGGTTCTTATTCACAGACTATGGGAATGCATAGGTGTCTAATTTCTTTGTACATTTCATTCTCGGTGGGATTGGTCCTCTTACGCTCTTTTTCCTGAGAATTTAAAATCTTGAAAGTGTGAGTATTGGTATTGGTTGGGTCTTAAGGTTAATTCCATCTTTTTCCTTTGGGTATGGAGTAATTAACATGGGAAATAGATCTAAATATGCTTTGGATAATGGTTTAACTGAACCGTATGGGACATTTGATATGAATATCGCTGGAGGAGATGTGCTGCTTTTGTCAATAGAAGGAGTGGTTTACATGATTTTAGTGTTTGTATATGAACATCTATCCCATAAAAAAGGGTTCTCTTAGCTTATTTCTGGCGAAAACAAAGTTTAGTATGTCCCTAAGGAGTTCGATGAGGATGTCCAAGAAGAAATCAATTTAATCTCAAAGGTAAAATAATCATTCCATTAATTATTTGTGATCATTCTCCGTTTTTTCTTTTCCCTTCCAAAGACATCTCCTTTAGACTACACTGTCTGCGTTAAGGAACTAAGGAAAGTCTTCATTCCTGAGAAGAGTCGAGTCAAAGTTGCTGTAGACAATATCTCGTTTGGGATCAAAAAAGGTGAACTATTCACTCTCCTTGGTGTTAATGGCGCTGGGAAGACTACTACATTTAAGATTCTCTCTGGAGAGATCAAACCTACAAGTGGAGAGGCATACATCGCTGGGTATTCTGTTCTGGACTAACTCGATGAAGCAAGAATGAATATTGGATACTGTCCTTAATTCGATGCACTTTTAGATAATCTCACAGCACGAGAGCATCTGAATTTGTATGCAGCGATTAAAGGCATCCCGCATGACCTACGTGATCGCTTAGTTGAAAAGAAACTCTTAGAAATGGATTTAATGTAATTTGAAGGTATTCTAGCAGGGACTTTCTCTGGAGGCAACAAAAGAAAACTCAGTGTAAGGAGAAAAAGAAATAAATTTAAAAAATGTTGCCTTTTTAATTTGTTTTATCTGTTATTCTTCTTCTTCTAGGTAGCCATAGCGATGTTAGGAAATCCTTCGATTATCTTCTTAGACGAGCCATCAACTGGTATGGACCCCGCAGCAAGGAGATTCATGTGGAATGTGATATCCCGTATTTCGGCAGTGAATAAATCGTCTTCTGTGATTTTAACAACACACTCGATGGAAGAAGCGGAAGCACTTTCTACTCGTATGGCGATTTAAGTAGAAGGATTGCTAGAATGTATCGGGACAATTTAGTAGATCAAACATAAATTCGGGAAGGGTTATGAGGTAGAAGTGAAAATACAAAAACCAACGATTTAAGAGCTGGAAGGTTTAGCAAAGTCAGCTGGATTGTAATCTCTAGATTAGAAAGTCTTTCCAGATGATCTCGAAGGGATTCTTGAGAAACTGAAATTTTGTAATCTTAGGGAGACTATTGCTGAAGGATAAACTGGATATATCTTGTTTAGGGTAACTAACATTTTCAATATTTTTTTTTTTCTTACTATGGAAAAAGACTAGAAACAAGTGGTTTTAAACTCATTTGTTTTTAACTTTTTAGAATATGAATTCCCCAAATGGCTTAACTGCAGAAGTCCTTCTTGAATATGTGGTCATAGAGACACTAGGACAGAAGATCATGAGTTTCTTAAACTAAGTAAAAATAATTAAATGTTTATTTCTGATTAAATGACCTTAACTTTATCTCTTTTCTTAATATTAACAATAATTCTTTGTTGATTCATTAGACTTTTGGGATCTTCGACATAATCGAACATCTCTCTGATTTCTATCGATTCCGCATAGAAACGGGCATATCTATTGGTTAGATCTTTGGCTAGTTTGAATTTCACAAGAATTCATTGAAAATCTCAGAATATTCATTAAAACAAGCTTCAATAGAATAGATTTTCAATATGTTTGCAGAAGGCAAAATCAAAGTCAACGAGAATAAGAAGAAAGAAGCAATCAAAGAAAGGGCTAGTTTTTAAAAAGAAAATAAGAAAATCCATGGTAAGAAACTATCAGAAATACATGATAAACCAGCTGCTGTGGTAGTGGAGATGCAGGATGTTCAAAAATAAGCAGCAGACAAGAAATGAATTGTTAATTGAAAGATATTTGTGAGTGGTGAATTGTTCTATTGTTATCTTTTTGTTTTGTTAAACAGTAATATCAGCAGAATATGCAATAGAATTCAAAAAAAATATTAATTTTTTTTCAGAAAATGCATTTCATTCAACTATTTAACTACATAAAAATACACTGCTTATGAGGATCTCTATGCAAAAGAATAATAGGTTTTATTTTATCAGCAGAATTGATGGATTTATGTTTTAGAGCTCTTTACGAATCCACAATGATTTGGATTTATTATAACCTGTTTGATGTTTTTCTAAGGCCATAACCCCCAATTATTTGGGTTTTCCTATTTATCAAATTAAAAAAATGCTAAACAAGGATTGAGCAGAATCTCTTAAAGGATGAAAAATTAATTTTAACAATCTATTATTGATGAAATGTCTAAAATTTCTTCAAGAATTCCTATTTGTTTAAAAACCAATAAAGCCCTTAAGGTCATCATATTAATCATAATTGTATGTGTTTTAAATTGCACAAGAGCTAATTGAGAACATAATAGGATAAGCAATATTTAAATAGGTTGAGATTAAAAAACCTTAAAATGGATTTAGTATGAAGAGAGTATTTATTTTTGCGTTGTTTAATAGAAGAATCACAGAATTAGAAAAATAATATTCAAGTTTTGCTCGAAAAATCAGAGAAAACCCCCCATTAAAAAAGATACGGGTGATAGCCAAATTAGTTAAGGCGGATAAGAGATCATTCGGTGGGTTAAGGAGAAAGGATAATACTCAAAAACGAGAGAAGAAAATCATAATAAATTAGAACAAAAAAAGAAATCTATTTTTACTCTCCTATCAAAAAGTTAAACATTCATCTACAGGCTTACATAATATAACAATTTTCTCCCCTCCAAAAATCAAAAAGCAAATATTGTCTTATCATCTGCGTACATACAGCAAGGCATTCATTCTACAAGAACGAATAGCCATTTGAGAGTAGATTTTATAAATGGAATCAGATAGCAGTTACGAGTAAATCCCTGATGGTGAAGGCCATGGGAGTATAAAGGAATAAGTCCACTCGTTTATTTCTCAAATCGAAAATAATAATGGGAGTGTCGGACGTATCTCAGGTTCTCCAATTCCTAAAACCAAGAAGCATCGCGATTTCGTCCGTTCTTTTAAAGAAATCCATGTGAACTAGAAGACTTAAATCGACGAGAGCATCTGGTAATGCGCAGGTAACAACTCCGCGATACTTCTTGAATTCGAAGAAAACTGCTACCCTTACATTGAAGAAGTTGATTCTGAAAATAGCCATTGCGTCATCGAAGAAGCTGTCAATGTCTATTTAGAAGATTCCAAGAAAGGAAAATAGCAATGGACTCTTCGATTTGAAATCACTGAATTAGTTTTGTACTTTGATCCTGATCCTGAATCGAGAATCCAACTCGATTGGGAAAATGTCCTAGGAGCAACATGCTATCCTATCAAGCGCTGCGGTTACGGTGCATTTGAGTTAAGTATTGCGCTCATGAAAATCGAATAAGCCTCCTGTTTGATCCCACTGAATCGTCAAGAAAGTTCCTTGAAATTCACTCTCGAAAAAGAGAATCGCGCATAGTTTCTCGTCACATTGGTGCAGAATTTCGCGAGAACCTGCAATTACATGAAGATAATATCCAACGAGTTAGCTGCAACAAAAATCCTAACTTTTAAGCATTCCTTGCTCGTTATTATTCTCAACAAAAAGCAATTTATATAAACATGGCTAAGTGTCTAAAGTATGTTCACCACAGCTGGATATGATGTGAAGATCCACTATGTATTTGCAATTCAAGATGCAGTAAGTTATTGCAAGGATTTAAACAAATCGAAACTCATGGGAATTCGTGGGATCTTAGCTGTTTCGGGTGATGATTTGTTGAATTAAATTATCACAGGGATTATGAGTAGATATGACTGTAGCGAAGTGCTCAGTAGAATCGTTGTGAGTGCGTTAGATGGTGGAATCGTGTCTAGTGTGTTAGCAGATTGTGGTGAACCAATAACGCATCATGCTGCAGCGTATTTAGTATGTAAAGGGAAGATCAGAAGTATTGATTTGATAGAGGTTCAAACAGCAGATAGACAAGTGATATATGCAGCGAATTCGATTGCATATGGGTATTACAGTAATTAAAGTTTATCGTTTTTTAGTAGATTCAGATAGTTAACTAGATAAAGGAAATATCCTTGTAGATTGTTGGTGACAGAGAGTTCGTTGGAGGAATTACCTGAGATTAGTTCGCCGTTAAGAGGACCAACTAAGGCTGTTGTGGCTTAGAATGATTAGAATTCTTGGACAGAAATTGAGAAATAATCGTTTAAGTTTGTGAATATTATGAACACCAATAGATTCAATACTAACTTTGTTAATGCCCCGAATAAGACACTGTCTGATGGGTTAATTGATTTGTAATATCTCACAAGTGACAAACCATGGAGGTAGCTACTCGCGTATAACTCAGCTGCTCCAAAGGCAGAACATTTCAATGGAAATACCAAAGAACCAGTGTAGAACATGCTTTTTGAATATCATAAAATTAAAGGATTTAGAATGGAAAATATCGATTGAAATGTCAGTATTGATTCAATTAGTTATCCAGGGATTAATGCAATGCAAGGTAGAATACTTTAGAATCAGCTCAGGGTTTTCACGTTATGAATGAGGAGGATTTCATCTTATCAACAATTTAATCATTTCTTTCCTTTTCTTTTCTTTTTTTCCATTGAAATTTTTTTTTTAAATGTAACAAACCCAGAAATATCAAGAGCTATGTAGCTATTAACAACCTGACATCACAGACAGCAAATGATTAGCATTTATTTCTAACATATTTATATCCATATTATTTATGAATTCTTGGATCTTTAATCTCTTAAATCCATAAACAGCAAGATTATTTTGTAAATTCATTTAGGAAAAGTGGGAGAGAGGATAATCAGCCAAAAGGGGATGATTTTTTGGTTATTTTTTTTCTTCTGACAAATCAACTATTTTGTTGTGTATTGAGAATCATCCAATCAAAATTTGATTTTCTCTTTATTTCTTTCTTTCTGGCTGTTAACCTATTCATGCTGTCTGTTTCTTCTGAAAATCTTCCACAGAAATGGTAGATTATAAAATCTTCTTAAGATTCTCCATTTTTTGATAGGATTAAACACCTCTTTCGCTTAAGTTTCTTCTTCCTTTTCTAAAAGTATGTCCCTATTAGTGATAAAGTAACTGATATTTTTTGTTAATTACTTACCTTCCTTAAAAGTACACATAATAAAAATATTAATGCTGTGATTAATCAGATTATGCCCCCTCTCCGATCCTTTGTGAATTCTCTTGTTTTTTTTCTTTTAATTTCAAAGAAAATCGTTCTAATCCCCCAAAAGTACATTGCTTTTTTCTTTTTTTGAATATGTTTCCCTCAGATCGATCTCCTCCCCGAATTAATCAACCCATAAGACTTAAATCTTGAGAAAACAAATAACACAGAGAAATAGATATTTTTTCAATCGACCAGAGTAGCATTTAGGACTTTTCCTTAGCGGAGAAACTGCATCTGAATTTCCCCCCACATTCTTTTTTGACTATGGATACTTTCAAGAAATACGCGCAAGACGTCAAGACCAAAGTACTCAACCTGTAAGAGTTTTAAGATATTTTTCTTTTCAACCCTATTGGCAAATAATCTTTACATTTTATGTTATTTTTCCCACCAGGAATCGAACTCCCTTAGAGCGAACTCTCCATGAAGCAACTTCAAATGACAATTGGGGATCAAACCCTCGACTCTTTCGATAAATCGCTGATTATTCTTATAAAAAGTAAACCTAATTTGTTGTCATTTTTTGACTTGCTGAATATTATTTTTTTAACACAATCTAGAGATAGCCTAACAGTGATCGTTGGATTCATTCTTCATCGACTCAGTAATAACAACAAAAACTGGCGCAAGATACTTAAAGTAATCAAATAAAAGACATGTCGTATCCTGTGCTTCTTGTATTAACTAACCTAATTACTACTACCTCTTAGACCCTGGAGTTAATTGAGTACTTACTGAAGAATGGATTAGGTGCGATGAGTGAGATCTTCCGATAGAATCTTTTTCATATTCGTACACATTGCGATTTCTAACTTGCTGAAGCTGGTGTTGATCGAGGGTAATCCATAAGAGCGCGAGCCAATGCGATTGTAGCACTGCTCTCAGATGATGCGGAATTGCAATATTAAAGGGAATAAGCAAAAATATTAGCATAGAAGAACATGCAGATGCAAGGGTTCGGATCAGATTAAGCAAAAAATAACTTTCAGGAGAAGAAGAATAGTTGTAAGAAGATTTTAAAGGAAATGATAATTACTGTTTGGAGTGTGCTCATATGGGTTTGTATTGATTTTGATGCTTTGATATAGATATGGATAGAGAGGATAGTAGATAAACGAAAAAATAGTAAGAAGATGAAGATGATTGGGAGAAAAATGGAGATGAAAAGGATGGATAATATGGTTAAGGATTTTAGTAACAAGACAACGATGATGATGTGGATGACGATGAAGCAGAAGATGCCGATAATTAGATCTAAGTCAGTAATGTAGATAAGAACTCAAGGGTAGGATAAGAATCAAATAAATAAATGAATTATTAGCAATCACAGAATGAATAGATAACCAAAAATAAGAATAAATAACAACAAAGCAATAGCACAACTGATAACCATTGGGATTGGGGATTTGCACCATAAGAAGTTGCTCCCAAGTAAGCAAATCTCAATAAGAATAACACAAATAGCTTCTGGGATAATAATGGGTTCAATTAGGATAAAATATTATAAGAATAATAGAAGAATAAACAGTCACA
>Ga0302271_10004026_pt1 | contig 11955 bp, 7 predicted proteins | sample III_Bog_N1_1_FD_198767 | JGI IMG/M metagenome (GOLD analysis project Ga0302271, IMG submission 198767) | Peat permafrost microbial communities from Stordalen Mire near Abisko, Sweden - III_Bog_N1_1 | ecosystem: Environmental > Terrestrial > Soil > Wetlands > Peat | place: Sweden: Abisko... | reverse complement strand
CATAGCCTATGGAAGCTCTCTTTTTCTCACCTCCTGAAATTCCTTTGACAAACAGACCTCCAATAAAAGTATTTTAGCATCTCTCAAGTCTGAGATTCTTAATGATTTCAATCACTTTAGCTTCCTTTTCTTACACTGATCCCTTTGTTTTCAAGTTAGCAGCAAACTAGAAGCATTCCTTTACTGTCATTGTCTCCAGTAAGACATCATCCTGCATAACATAAGCAGCGAATTAAGTAAACTTCTCTTAAGAAAATTATTAGCAGTTTGCCAATACTTCACCCTCCAGCTTGCTTCCTTTTCCTTCTTTAACTCTTTTGCACAGAATATTCAGCAGAGTTGTCTTTCCAGCTCCAGACGATCCTAGAATAGCATTAACCGTTCCAGCCTTGCATATCCCATCCACTCCCTTCAGGATTTACTTCTCCCCATGCTAAGTATTCACTGAGTATTTAATATTTCTGAACGAAATATCCACACAATGACTTTCCTTTTCGTAAGTTTCAGGAGCAACCTATCCCTTTTAACTTCCAGAATTGGACATGATTTTAAGGTATTTATATTTTCTATTATTTATTATTTATTCTTATATTTTCTTTATTCTTATTATTTTATGTTATCATACCAAGTCAGAACTTAGCAGCTTATAAATTTGGCATTTCGAAGAATAGAAGAAATTAAAAAGAACCTTTTCAAATTCATCCCCACAAAACAATCATTCCATAGAATAGATAACCTGTGAAATGTTCCTCTACTATTCTTTAAGCTGAACTTCCAGAAAGATTAATTACATTTTTTATATTTTTGCTACTTAGCACACTCCCATCTCTAAATTCATCTCCTTTCCCCATTTCTTTACTTTTCCACAGCGAGAACCTCAAATCAAGGAATAACATAGTTTTGATCATCTTTTTTAGGCTTCTTCTTAAGATTTTTCCTTTATTTAGCATAACTGCCCAAGTAATTTTATCTAGAGTCTTTAGTGTTTACTCTTTTTCTTTGAAACTAGAGTAATTTTGATTCCTCATCCGAATTCATCAGCTCTTATTAATTTCAGTGGTTTCTATTACTTTCACCCTTGAAAATAATGAGAATTTTGATTAATTTATCCTCAAGGAAGAAATTAGAATCTTCTCAGCTAACAACATTCAGATTTAAGAAAACAAATAGATTAAGGACTACCTTTGTTCTACATCCTTTCCAAACAACTTCATAAATAGAAATATTATTATTATTATTATTATTATTATTATTTTCTTGATATTTTAATAACTTCAATTGTTTTTTTATTATTGATATTTTTTTTATTCTTTCTTAAATGCAGAAAATGATCAGAAAATCATTTACAAATCGTTTAACTTACCATAACAACCAACATCTTAAGGATATCACAAATAATCCTCTATTTCTAATCATAATTTAAGAATTACTGCATTATTATATGAAACAATAATGAATCATTGTAAAATATTTAAGCAAAGCACTTAATCATTCCTTTTATCAATGCATCCATTATTTTAACAAATAGTTATTAATACTGGAATGATTCACATTATTCTTAATTTCAATACCTTTAATAGATCTAAATAAGTGATAGATCTCGAAATATGTTTTGTGTTGTTTTTAATGCTGAGAAAAAAAATGCAATAATAACAAAAACAGTTATGTTAATCCTTTAAATTTCATTGAATATCCTTGAAAACTACAGACTTGAATCTCCTTATTTCAATAGCTCTTTTTGGATCGTCTACTTGACTTCATTGTTAGCTCTTTCGAAAAGTTAAAAATAGGTTGATCGATATTGCTCTCTTAATCGCCGAGTGACGATTACACGTGAATCCCACTACTGTCTCTATTATCATTGTTATTGCTATTTTTAGATTGATTCATGATATTTATGTCTGACGAGGGAACATCTAAGAAAATTTTATTGTAAATTCTCTTCGGAGATTACTTTGATTGCTGCTAAGATTATTAATCTTATTATCCCTGTTTGCTGTTGTTGTCTTTGATGTTTGGATATTAAGATATATTCACAGCTGTCCTCCTTGTGGAGGGTAAATTTGATAAAAGTTCAGATGGCTCATTTTATCCAGCAGGATTTTTGCAGCTAGAAATATTGAATTCATCGAACGAAGGTAGATCCAAGGAATTTGGCACTTGTAATTGCAACGATTTGTTGATTTTAAGCTATTCTTTTATTGGGAATAATTGAGGACTCAACAAATGTGGATTTGTCTTCTAGATTTCATGTGAAGACTCTTTCTCTGGATTCTCAATATTATTAGTGTTGCTGCTAGTTGATTGGCTATTTTGGTTTTGGAACCTCTTTGCTCTTCGGTCGCTAAGACTCTAGCGCATTTCTTTGGTCGCTGGGACTTACAAATCCTAAAATGATTTGTATTACCCACCCAGATTCGACGGATTGTTCACTATGAGTTTAGGGAATTTCTTAAAAGAAGTATCTTCTGAAATCGGTTGCTGTTATTATCGCTATTGAAGTTCCTCTTTTTATAATTCTAGCGGTTCAGGTTGAACTTATACTTTTTTCTTGTTTTTGCAGCAAATTTACTTGAGTCTGTCTTTCATTTATGGGATCAAAGTCATGAAGATAAATACGAATTGTAGAACTAAAATCATCGAGCAGCAAGCAATGAAGATCCACCCGATGTTGATTCTATGAGATTCACTTTGATCATCTGGATCTGGGATTAAAAAGAAAAATGATGTCTAAGCGAACACCATAAGAAACTCACAGAACACACCTTTAAAATTCTCAAACTTGGAATGATATGGTCTAGCGATCACTTAATAGATTATCAAGAACGCATTCAGCAAATTTATCAAAATCAACTAAACATAAGGATATGGAGTCATGCTCCCAATGATCACTCCGAAGAGCAGCTTTCTCACGTAAAGTGCGACATAATAGTATTTTATAATCCTGGCCACAAAGGATCGCTGATTTAAGGAGTCAATTATGCTTTGGATGCTCGTCCGAGTTTACAAAGGAGATTCTTGTTCATTCAGAAAATTGCTGATTTTATTGGTGTTGTTTTATGTTAACGACTTGTTTTCATCGAAAACAAGTGAATTCACAAAGAATCTTGAAGGAGATAGTTATGGTTCATTCTAGTTCTTTACATCATTTGAGGAAATATTCACGTGAAGATTAGTAAATTAATCCCTCTTGACGATGTTCAGTGATCCAGAGCGTAAACTAGCGAGTTCTTAATTCGATATTTACTGTTTTGGTGGATGGGAAATTGAAATCGGGGTTAGTTTTTCTGCCGCTTCAAGACGAAGACTCTCATAAAGCATGCCCCATCTGAATTTTATTCTCTCTTCTTCTAGGTTATCCTTTTTTTTGTGGATAACCCGCCAAAACACAAATGGAGATGATATCACAATCCCTAGGATAACAAACGTCAATATGATGTTTAAAGCAGATTGGAAATCATACACTTAGATATCGTAAAGCTGCAGAATACCTCCTACTACTAAACTCAAGTACATATCCCAGTACATATCTAAGTACCAGCCGTATTCCCAAGATTCATACAATTTTCTAGTTAAAAATGTTCCAGTTTTCTTTTAGCAGGCTCGCTAGCCTGCAGTAAAGAGTCTAGCTAATAGTCGAAGGATAAGGTGAATAGAACCAAGAATCATCAGCTGAGAAATGCTATCTCCAGTGTTGCCTAGGAAAACACCTTCAAGATCTTTGTCAGAGAATGAACTTGGTATGTAGGTTTTTCGGATGGGGTATTCGGTGAGAATAGCTTCTATGAAATTCATTGAAAATGGTACCTTGAATGATGACATGATTTCAATGAACGCGACGATGTTAAAGGGAAATCTTATTTCTAAGTATTAGAGGTAGAATATCATTTAGAATAGATCCAGGGCATTGAACAGAAGCTGAAAATTCGCAAACAGAATTATTGGAATAATAGATGCAAGAATCGAAGAACTACCTGCAGAGCCAATAGAAGATATTGCACTGGAAATAGCTGCTGCTTCTTAAGAAATTAACACATAATCAGGAAAATCACAGGTTTATGAGACTGCTGTTAAGGAATTCTACGATATGAATTAAGATGATGTGAATGTTAGAGTAAAAAGCTTGTTTTTTGCTGAGACAGATAAGGTGAATGTCAAAGTTAGCTCATCGTTGCTTGAATTTATTGTTAGAATGTAGGAATAAGAACTGCTTGAGATTGTTGAAATCTAAACATTCATGTCTAGCACAAGTGCTTGGAGGAGACTTGCTGCGGAGTATTATGTCAAAGGATACAGGAACTTCACTTTGATGACAGGATTATCGTTTTTGGAGTTATTCTGAGGGTCTAAAGTGAAGCTATTTTTTACTGTGCTTTTCGAGCAGACACTCTTGTAAGATGTCCAATTGTATGTGCAAATGTACCCAGATTCAATTTTGCAAGTTGATGAGCATCCATCACCACTGTGGGTGTTTTTATCGTCACACTATTTCACCACTGCAACACCACTGATTACCATTGGAAGGGAGGTTTTGCCATCTCCACAGATTGAACTTAGAGTGCAAGATCCGTTGAGCAGCAAAGAGTAGTTGGTCGAGCAAGATGTGCAAGCTGTTCCTGAAGTGCAAGCTGAACACCCTGTACTGCAAGCCAAACAGGTGTTTAGCAGAGGATCTCTGTAATAAAGAGAACCGCAGATGATTTCGCAAGAATGAACAGATGAATTTAAAGAATATCCTGAATCACAAGAAGTGCAAACTGTTGCTGACGTGCAAGATGAGCACTCAGTTGGGCAAGGGAGACACGTATTTGATACAGTGTCTCTGTAATTTGGAGCGGTACATATGATTTCACAGGAATGTAAAGTTGTATTCAAGGAATATCCTGTGATGCAAGAAGTGCAGACTGTTGCAGAAGTGCAAGTTGCACAAATCGTTGGACAGTTCGTGCAAGTAGTGCTTACCAGATATTGATTTGTTAGGCAATCTGTGACACACTTGTAAGCAGTTGTCAATGTGAATCCAAAAGAACAAGTTTAGCAGGCAAATTAATTTGAGCAAGAGTCACAATTAGTAGGGCATTTCGTGCAAATTCCGCCTAGGGAGATGTATCCAGTTGAGCAGGTAAAGCAGAAATCTTAGCCAATGCAATCGATGCAGTGTGAAGAGCAAGAAGAGCAGACTGAGTTGGAATCTATGTACTTCCCAGAAATGCAAGTTAATGGACAAGAGTTGGATGTCAGAGTAATTCCTCCTTTGCATTACGTGCATGTTGTGTAGCTAGTACACTTATTGCAGTTGGGATTGCATGAATAACAATAAGAGTAGGCGGAATATTAATAGTAACCAGAACCGCAGCTTTGACAATATCGTATGCTATTGCTAACTACACATGAACATCCAGGGTAGCAGTTTCCATCTTATAGCATGCATACCTTCTTTTTAGATGGATAATATGTATTTACGTATGTGTCAATTTCATATCCAGAGAAGCAAGATGTGCAGACATTCGAACTAGTGCAAGTCAAACACTTGAATCCACAAGCTTCGCAGATATTATCAGAGTTAAGAAAATACCCATTTGGACAAGTTGACACGCATATCAAATATGGATTTGTGGTATCGCCCTAAGAAGGATAAAGATAATACCCTGCCATGCAAGTTTTACAGACAGTTGCACTGTAGCATTCTGAGCAATATGATACTTCACAGCCATGGCAATTATTGTCAATCGCGAGATATTGTGAAGAAGTACAAGAAGAGATCTACGAGCAAGTTCCTCCGTTTAAATAGTACCCTAAGAAACAAGCAGAACAATTCGAAGACGTATCGAGATCGCTGCATCCGGGAATAGAAATAAGCTAACAAGAATCTGAATATTTATCTGTATCCCTAATAGTGCCTCTCGGACAAAGCAAGCAATCTCCGTGAACTCTAGCGTAAGGTAATTAGCATTTATAGCAATCGTTCCCATTATTCATAAAAGCTAAGCAGCGGTTAGAAGAGCCACTGTAGAGAAACCGTGGATTACTGAAGGAAGAAGAATCCGCTGAAAATTATGAATACGATTCTAGAAGAGCTACTAAGCCTTGAAAGTGAAATTAACTCTAAGAACTTAATTATGTATGGGAGGTATTATTTTCAAAGTTTGGCAATTAGATGGTTAAACACTTTCCGTCATTTGAAAGATCATAACCTTCCTTGCACTTTAAGCATATTGAAGCACTAATATCACATTTCAAACATGGTTCCTCACATGAATCATAGCTTTCAGTGCAGTACACCCTTTTATTTTTTTGCAAAATAAACGTATGCTCTCCTTAAGGACATATTTCAACACAATCCTTGGTTTTTAGTACCTCAATTTAGTCTGCTGAACATGGGGATTCAAACCTAATGCACTGCATGATACTCTCCTCAAATTCAAAGCCATCAGCACAAGCGTGTTCAAGAGGATAAAATGTATTTTATTTTTATTGTTCAAATTAATTTACAATTAAATCAAGCTATTTATTATCTTTCACAATTGATCCATAACCATCTGATTAGAACGCATCAAAATAATTATCTTCCCAGACTTAATACCCTTCAAAAAGCAAATACTGTTCTTCTTTCAAGTGTCTCCAATTAGCGCAATCAAGTAGATGTATTGTGAAAACTCTAGATTAAAATTGAAACACTCCATTAAATTTTAGTGAAAGCTACTCAGTTTATTCGATGATCTATTGAGCGCTTAACTCAAAGGATCTAGTGGACTCTTAGGTTTCTAAGATAATTTTAGGAGTATTTTTTTAAAATTATGCATTGATGAGTAGCGCAATTTATATGTGAACGATAGAAGCAACACCTTGGATGTGGATTGTTCGGTTAAATAAAGAAATTGGCTCTTCCTACCTTGCAAGATTAACTTAAGTCACTCTAGTATTCTAATAGAATGCCTTGCAGGGATAAAAAGCGGCTTGTTTATCATCTATTTTTGATGTCTTCTGATGCTGATTAAAATCAACTTCACATTCATGAATGTCAGGCAGAGCGATAGAGTCTAGAAGTCTCCTAATGTGATCTTAAAAATTAAAAAATGACTATGTGACATATGAATGACAAAAATGAGGTACTTGAACCTTGCAAAGCACAATTATGCTTTATGAAGATGCTAAAGAAGAAGACGAAGACAGAAAGGTAATTTAACAGAAGCATTTTACTATTTACTTTGTTTGTTTTCTTTTTATTTAACTCAGTCAAATATTACTCCTCTCTTTCTCTTTCTGAAATTGGATACCAAACTTTACTTGAATTAATTCACTCGAAGACAATATCAACGAATGGAAGGCTTTCATCAAGTAAAATTCAATTCACCTTCGACCACTCTAATAACCAAAGTATTAATAAGTGCATTTCTAGTAGCATTAATTTACGACGCAGCTATAACGGAATGGGTTGATTACTCATATTAAAAAATCAAGAATTTCAAAGCATACATGAGCCTATTAAATACACCTTCTTTTGCTACATAAGAATTCTAGTATGCTCGAATTGAAAAAAACTAATTAAAAAAAAGATTTAATAAAAGAGGAGTTTTCTTTAATGCCATAGATCAATGAACGACTCTCAGATGAAGATTTTGATTCAAGCTGATTTGGAGGATTTGCTTGTTATCAGAAGTTGACTATGAGCATACATTCATGGGAATGTACTTGAAAATTTTCAATAAAAAATGGCCTTCATTAGAATAGTTTTGCTACCTGCAAATATTTTTAAATTAAATAAGTCTATTCTTGCACAAAGTTGTAGCATTGAAATCAAACTCTCCCTGCTTAAGAGGTATTATCATCAAAAGTTCCTCTTCTTAACAAGGGTGTGTTTTTTTAAGCACTTTTTTTTGATATTTAGTTTATTTAGAAGGAGAAAATACAATAATTGTTTTGATTTCTTCATTGTTCTTCTTACACACACATAAGGCTAATATAAATGACCTAATTGTTAAGCGGAGAAGACTTTCAACTTTTGGATATTCAAAGGTTCAATTATTCATAAAAAAATGAGGAAAATTTATATTGCAGTAATCTCATTTTTCCAAATTTTCAAAGAGAAATTGTAAATTGTTAGAAATTGAGTGGTAATCTTCTAAGATAAAATATAAATAATCCTATTAGTTTTTGTATTTTATTGGCATAATTAGCGACTGAGGAGATGAATCTCAATAGATGAAAAAAACCACCACAACCTCCTTCTTGCTATGCAATAGTTCTCTCCAATCCAATTTTACATGGAATAATCTCTTCAATAGCTAGTCTTGAGGAAGTTCCTAACATTAGTTCATGTAACTCCCAACCATAATAAAAGTATCAAAAATATTTTTTGTTGTTGAATAAGTCTCTTTCATGAAGATTCGTTTGACATAATTTAGATCATCCATCTCTGTTTGAAAGAACTTTCGTCCCTCATTGTCCTGATTCTCCTCAGTCAATGATCATCTAAGTGACTAAGATCAAATCACTATAATGATCCCATTAGGACTCATAAACTTGTAAAAGAATTTCTTCTTTTTGTTTTATTTTTATAGCCCAGGTAGGCAGAAGTTTATTTCGGGGTTTCCCAAAGTTCTTTCTATTACAGAAAGTTTCTTTTTTGATTGAGTGGTATTAATCTGAAAAAAAATCAAAGTATAAGAATGTAAATTAGAACTAATTAAACATACAAAAGTGGAGTTTTACGAGTTGTGATTACTCCAAAATTAATTTTAGTGTACATTTTTTTATTAACCTTGTTGAATTGAACAACCTTTAACCTTGATTTTTCATTTAAAAGTGCTGAAATACTTCAGATTACTCCATTTAGAGAAGAGATAAAGTTAGATCTCAAACATCTTGTTGTGTATTTTTTTCTTCTTAAAAATTCCAATTCAAAAGAAAAGAAAAGTTATTTTTGAGTTCGCTTACAAGTTTACCATCATACTAATTTCATAAAAAGAACAAAACATTTAATTATTAAATTATTTGTTAAGTTAGTCGACTTTAATTTATCTCAAATGCTCAAATGTTGCTTCTTTGAGTGAGTTATAGTTTTGTTTCTTCACTTTGTTTTTAATCTAAGAGCTATTCAATATTATTGAATGATTAAGGAACATCGTTTTACGAAATACCTATTGCATTTTACATTGAAGCCTCATCTCTAGCCTAAGCTCCTTCGAAGAATTTAGAATATTGAGTCTAAAGTTGTTTGTTTTCAGAGACTTCTTGAATAATCTTCTTGTTTTGAAGGCTATTAAAAGAATGCTGCTATGAGTCTAAATTCTATTGATGATCTTTAAGATTAATTTCAATTATAAAATCACCATTCTTATTGGGAGTCACTATTTTCTCATCAGATATGATCATATCACTACCTATGACTTTTTCAATTTTTGATTTTTTAGGCCTTCGATTCTTGGGTCTCCTGTTTTTCTTGCCCTAAATTTTGTTAAATGTTATAGCATCTTCATTAACGTTGTCTAACTATTCAGGGATAGATTTCTTTTCATTTTTATTTAATTCTTTTGGAGTATCGACATTCAAATCTTCTCTTAACTTTTCTTCTTTATTTGAATCTGATTTCTGCTGTTTTTCTTATCGATTTTAGTTCTTTTTGATTTTTTCTTTGATGAGATTGAAGAACAAAATAATTTGTTTTTTAGTATCAGGAATAACTGTTTTGAAGATGAAAATGCACTGAATTAGCAGAATGCCCAAGCAGCAAGAGATGAAAATCCATCCAATAACTAGACGATACGATTCAGATTCATCTTGAGGGTCATCGACTAGAAAAATGAAAGATATCTAACCTATCATCATGAGGATTTCGCAGATAACTGTTTTGATGTTTTCGAACATCATGTGAAAGGGTTTTGACATGAGTATCATAGAGAGCAAAATACAATTAAGAATGTTGATTAAGACAAGCTGCGCATAAGGATTAGGAGTTAGAGTAGCTATGAATACTCCAAAGAACAGCTTTCTCGCATACAGAATAACGTAGAAGTACTTTGATATACTTTTGCTTGCAGAAAGAAAATATTGCTTAATATCGTGGACAGTGCAAAAAGACCTAGTTTTTTCTTTTTTAATCACTTTATCAAATATATTCGTAGTAGAATTGAATTTATTATCGAAAATAAAGCTAACTTTTGTTTGAGGAGTCTTAGTACAAATTAATTAATCGCTATTCAAATCAATGATACTAACTGTATTTCTATTCAACTTTAAGTTGGTAAATTTCTAGGGACTGGATTATTTTAAATCTAGCTAATTTTATTATTCATTGAAAACGCTTAGTTTTTCACTTTTCAAACTTTTTTCATTCTTTTTCTCAATTTGAACTTCTAACTGGTTCATTTAGGATGTTGAAGGAAGTAAAGGATGAACAGTAGAAGTATCTACTATTTTCAGGCTTTCATAGAGCATTCCCCATTTGAAACGGACTCCTTCTTCTTCTAGTTTATGCTTTTTCTCGTGAATGATTTTCAGGAAGATCACAGGAGAAGTTACGACAAATCCAAGCACTAAAAATGTGGCTATGACATTTATTGCAGAAGCGAAACTGTAAACTTAGATCTAGTAAAGCTGCAAAATTGCACCAACTACCAGACTCAGGTACATTTCCCAGTAGATATCAAGATACCATCCATATTCCCAAGATTAATAAAGTTTTTGTTTGAGGAAAAGACCTATTTTTTTGAGGGAAGCAGATTCCTTTAGAATTAGGTATCTGGAAAGGATCTTGAGCAAGAGATGAGCTGAAAGGATAATAAGTATCTATGAAATACTATCTCCTGTATTTCCCAGAAAGACACCATCAACGTTATTGTCTGAAAAAGGTGTTGGAACATAGGAACTTCTGAGTGGAAAAGAAGCTAGATAAGCTTAAATGAAGTTTGTAGGGATTTAGGAAATGCTTGGGCTCATGATGTTTATGAATTCTACTGCGTTGAAGGGAATTCTTACATCCACATATTGAAGATAGAAGATCATTTGAAAGAGATCGAAAGCGTTGAAGAGAATTTGGACATTAGAAAATAAGATAGTTGGAATGATTAAGATTAAAATAGAATTGCAAGCTGCCAATCCTAGAATTTTAATGATTTGAGAAGCTTTTTCATCAGTAGAAGTAACAATAACATAATCAGGGAAATCTGAGGATTTAGAGCTATTAGCAAGCTTGTTTTTAATCACAAATTAGGCTGAATTGAAATGAAGTGTGAATATCTTATTCTTGGCAGAAACTTTGAGGATAAATGTTAAGGTCAGCTCAGTATTTCCGCTGTTTAAGCTCAGGCTATAAGAGTAGTCTGAAGTTGAGATAGTAGATAGGATTGTTGTTTTTCTAATTGCTCTGCGGGCTCAAAGTAAAGTCGTTGCTAGTTTTGATCTCTGAGCAAACACTCTTTAGTAATGCCGAGCTGTATTCACAGGTGTATCCACTTTCTACAGCACAACTAGAAGAGCATCCATCTCCATTGGTGCTATTCATATCATCACACTATTTTTGAACTAATTCTCCACTGACTACCATTGAAACGGAAAAATTTCCATCTCCACAAATTGATCCTTAAAAGCATGTAAGGTTGTTTAAATATTGAAAGCCCGTGAAACAGACACTGCACGAAGAAGAATCCGAGCAGATTTAGCAGTTTGAAATGCAATTTTGGCAGGTATTTGTAGAGCTTTCTCGGAATTATGTCACACCACACAGTATTTCACAATTAGAAGAGTTCAAAGAGTACCCAGCAACACAAGAAAGACAAACAGAGATCGAAGAGCAGCGAGAGCAAGGGCTTATACATGCGAAACAAGAAGGAGACTACAAATAATAATATGTGGAGATACAAGAAGTGCAAATGTTGGAAGCAGAGCAAGCAGAACATTCCCCTGGGCAAGTAATACCAGAAGTTAAAACACATAATTTGGTTGTTACATCTAATG
>Ga0302271_10004023_pt1 | contig 11961 bp, 11 predicted proteins | sample III_Bog_N1_1_FD_198767 | JGI IMG/M metagenome (GOLD analysis project Ga0302271, IMG submission 198767) | Peat permafrost microbial communities from Stordalen Mire near Abisko, Sweden - III_Bog_N1_1 | ecosystem: Environmental > Terrestrial > Soil > Wetlands > Peat | place: Sweden: Abisko... | reverse complement strand
GAATTAAGATTGAAATAATTCAGCCGGCTTATAGTTAAATAAACAGTTGGAAAAAGGACTGATTGCATGGTATAGTAACCCTCTGAATATGTGATTTAAAGCTTTATCTTTCGATGGGGCTCTTTTTATTTTCAATTTGAAAGGTAATAGTATCAACCGGAATACTGAGCTTAAAACGCCTTAAAACATGTTTGGTGCAATAACGTAATCAGTTCTGTCTTCCCCAAATAATTCCTGAATTTATCCTGTGTAACATTTAATAGATATGAGGACAAGGCTCTGTAAAACTAATTTACAGGGCTTTCTTTGCATATATCCTTCGCATTCCTGACGAATGATCTTAGTTTCTGTGAATCAGTCGAATTTTAGACTTTTTCAATCAATAAATGCACATCAAACATTTGAATAGATTGTAAATTTGCAGGTTGAATTTAGTAAATAGGTGCGTGGTATGTATCTTGGTTTTTATTCCCCTGACTTCTGCTACTATAAAGTGTGAAAAAAAATCAGGTTCATTATCTGCCAGAAAACTAAATGATAAGAATGATTGTTTTTTATTTACTATTATTTCTAACGTACATTCAACAAGTTGTTCTGTATGTATCATTGAACGATTGATACTATAATTTGCAATGTAAGCGACTTTGTTTTGCGTAATCTTTAAAAAGGGCAACTTAATTCTATATAAATACATATTGATGCAAATAATTCAGAATTATTTTTTAATTTAACCGCCTCTAAATTCTAAAAATATTTTAATAATATAAATTTTATATCGTAATATATTAATTATTTAAATTGATACGAATGGAGAAACTGCTAGATGATGTTTGTATACTCAAAACAAAAGAATGTCATAAGAACTTTGAATGTTTAATATGTGAAAACCAATCCTGCCTGAAAATGAAGGTAGACAGGTATTTGTCAGGGAATGTTCTTTTTATTAACTGCACGGATAAACTATGCTATTATAATATGAGCTTTGGGAACGTAGTGATTTGCAATTGTCCAACCAGAAAAGAAATATTCAACAAATATCATTTCTGATTTTTATCCAGGGAAACATATCCTGAATTGATTTAATTTAATTCCTCCGGGTTAATTCAATGTTTTTTGTAGGCAGGGAGATAAGAATGGTAGAGCTAAAGAAGGGAGTTGGCGAACTCCTGCATAAAACAGGATATGAACAGAAATATCCGGTTTGAAGCATTTCTGTTTTTGTAGGACGAATGTGAATTCAATTTTGGTATCTTTAAAACCTGATTCTTAAAACAGAATTTTTTTTTGTCCTGTTAATTTAATAATCGTTGGCACAATTTACGGTTAAAACATTTTATCTTTGCAGGCTTCGTTCAATTATACCTGCAAATATCGCTCTTTATGATTAAATCTACTCCCCGTATTCTTTTACTTTTCGTTTTTTGCCTTTTCCTCGTTAGTTGGGGATCTGTCGGTCACAGAACCATAAACAGCAAATGTCCCGAATCATTTCCCGCTTCCATGGTTGGATTTAGTGTCTGGTCCGATTCCCTTTCCCTCCATGCCTCAGATGCCGATAACCGCAAAAATGCGGATAAAACGGAAAGCCCGAAGCATTTTATTGATATCGATAATTATCCTGAATTTAATTCCACCGGACGAATTGCTTCTACCTACGACTCGATTGTCAGTATTCATGGGGCAAGTTTCATTACCAGTAATGGAAGTCTTCCGTGGGCTACCGTCAATACGTACGATTCGCTGGTAGTCGATTTTAAAAAGCTAAAATGGCATAAAGCCATGTTGGATGCTTCCGACCTGGGTCATTATGTGGGAGATGGCCACATGCCCTTGCACCTTACCAAGAATTATGATGGGGGTATGACGAATCAAAGCGGTATTCACTCCCGGTATGAATCAACCATGGTAGGTGCGTATGCCGCCAGCCTAAGTAATTATTCAGGCGATCCGGTTCATGTGGTGAGTAACATCAACAAGTATGTTTTTGATTATATCTATTTTGATTACCAGTATAAAGATAGTGTGCTGGCAGCCGACACCTATGCCAAGAACCTGGCCGGAAATACCAGTTCGACTGCATATACGGCGGCACTCTGGAGTAAAACGCATTTTACTACCATGCTTTTCCAAAATTCTTCCCACTCGCTGGCTGAATTGATTTACAGTGCCTGGGTAGCAGCCGGTAGTCCTGCCTTTGGATCAAAAGTTTTCACCGGAGTTACAAATGCTGCAGCTTCGAATGTAACCATTTACCCGAACCCGACCAAAGGCTTTCTATCCATTACAGGTGACAATATCTATAAAACTGAAGTGTGCAGCATTGCCGGTTCAAGGTTGGGTGTCTATTATGACAGGCAGGTTGATGTAAGCAACCTTTCGAACGGGATGTATATCCTGAGTGTTTATAGCAAGGACGGCTTGCTTAAGAAAGAAAAAATACTGATTATGAAATAAGTTGGAATAATTTATTCCAACTGTAAAATATAGAACCAGCTGGAGATTATAACAGTTAAATGGGCATGCTGCCCGACATATGAGTCTGATAACAAAACATGAAAGGCGGGTCTATCCGCCTTTTTTTGTATAGTTATGTGCTGTTTCGGTTTCACCAATTATCCCTGCTCACCACCATGCAGTCATCCTGCCGTCTGTAACCTGTAAATACGGGTTAGCTATGATGTATTTACTTTTGTCAGGTTATAGGATGATAATAAGATCACGATGAGCATGGTTGGCTGATATAAAATCACCATCCTGTTCCGGTTCTACTTTCCTGAATTAAAAAATGTCCACAACATTTTACTCAATCAAAATTTTTATGATTATCATGTTGCCTTTTATTGACATTTTTAAGAAATTAAATAATTCAAATTGTCACGCAACATTTTCCCGGTACCGGTTCGACTCTTATTTCTCTCTTTCATCTTGTTATACTTGATAGGGGGTTGATAGGGGGTTGATAGGGGGTTGACAGGGGGTTCATTGGGGGTTTGACCCTATGAACCCCCTGTCAACCCCCTATCAACCCCCTCTATACCTAAAATAAAAACATACGAAATCCGGTGAGCTAGGAGAGAAAAATGGAACTGGGTAAATTAAATTTAATTTTGGGATATTCATTTTTTGTTCCCCCTTGTGCACGTCTATTCTTTATATACAACATACCATAATCAAACCATCTGTAGGTTAATTTTAATGTGTTGATAATGTGTGAATTACATAACAATAAATGATTTTTATGTAACAATGGCAATGTTACCTCCCTTATCTTTGTGATTCATTAAAAACTAAATATTTTGAAATTATATATCAAATATATGGTAAGTGACCGATGTAAGATGGCAGTCAAAAGAGAATTAAAAAAACTTAGCCTGCACTTTGTTGTCGTCGATTTGGGCGAGGTAGAGATTATGGAGGATATTACGTATGAACAGAAAGAAAAACTGAAAATAGGGTTGCTCAATTCAGGACTTGAATTAATGGATGATAAACGATCTGTTTTAATCGGGAAAATAAAGAATGTCATCGTTGAAATGATCCATCATTCCGATGATTCTATAAAAATCAACTTTTCTATTTATCTGAGTGATAAATTGCACCACGATTATACCTACCTGGCCAATTTGTTTTCGGAAGTACAGGGAATTACCATTGAACATTTTATCATAAACCACAAAATAGAACGGATCAAAGAATTGATTATTTATAATGAACTCAATATTACTGAAATATCCCAATTGATGAATTATAGCAGCGTTTCGCACCTGTCCAATCAATTTAAGAAAGTAACAGGACTTTCACCTTCCCATTTCAAGAAGTTGAAAGTCAAAAGGCGGAATCCGATTGAAGAAATTGGAAACTGGTAAATAGAAAATTATAGCCTGTTTTCACAGCTTTAAATATGTGGAGTGTAATCACTCCAACCTAGACATATAACAAAATAGTAACTTCATGAAAAGTCATAAAAAAATTCAATTGTTTCTGGTCGATGACGATGCTTTGTTTTTGAAGTCGTTGGAGGTTGATTTTTTTCAGCTCCCGGATTATAAAATTGAAACGTATGCATCAGGTGAACTGTGCATAGAGAACTTATCCCACAAACCTGATATTATCATTCTGGATTATCAATTGGATGGAGTAGATAAGAATGCTATGAATGGAATTCAGACACTGGATAAAATTAAGTCATTTAATCCTGAAATCCCGGTTATCATGTTATCATCTCAGGATAAAATAGAAGTCGCTATCAATTGCATGCATCACAAGGCATTTGACTATGTTTTGAAAAGCGAAACAGCGTTTATGCGACTACAAAAAAAAATTAATGCCATTCTTAGTTTCAATGAAATTGAACGTGAACTGAATTGGTATATGGATAGAATGTAAAATTTACCTGCTCTTTTACTGATAACAGTGTGAATAACGCAACTAATTGTTTTTTTTGTGTAACTTATCGCTTTACCTCCTGGCATATCTTTGTGTCGTGACAATTAAGTCACGAAATTAATATAAGACTTTATGAAACTTAAAATTGTATTACCAGTTCTTGGACTGTTTTTAGTCGGATTAATGAGTAGTTGTAGTAATGAGTTAGACTCCAGTCTGGCTTCAAAAAACTCTTCGAACGAAAAAACAGGAACTTCTTCTACAGTAGCATCTCCGGCATTAAATCAATCGAGCTTAAAAGCTGTTAATCTGGGTGTTGCTGCCGATTTTGCAATTCTTTCAAAAGCAGGGATAACGGATGTTTATAAAACGTCTATTACCGGAAATATTGGAACAAGCCCAATTACAGGAGCTGCTATTTTAGTGAGTTGTGCAGAAGTAAAGGGTACAATTTTCACAGCAGATGCTGCGGGGCCACTGCCTTTCAGTGTAAAAAGCCCAAGTATGTTAACCACAGCTGTCAGCAATATGGAAGCTGCTTATACCGATGCAGCCGGACGAATTACCCCTGACTTTTTAAATTTAGGTGGCGGTAATATCGGAGGTAAAACACTCACCGCTGGTTTATACAAATGGACCACTGCATTGGTTATCCCAACAGATATTACTATTACAGGCGGACCTACTGATGTCTTTATTTTCCAGATTGCCGGAACACTTAAAATGAGTTCTGCAGTAAGAATTACCCTGGCAGGAGGAGCATTGGCAAAAAATATCTTCTGGCAGACATCAGGTGCTGTCACATTAGGAACTACCAGTCATTTTGAAGGGAATATCTTAAGCCAGACAGGCATTAATATGCAAACAGGAGCTTCTATTAACGGAAGAATGCTTGCTCAGACGGCAGTAACCCTGCAAATGAATACTGTGGTTATACCTCAATAAATTATACGAATAGGTTTTACAAAGAGACTGCTGAAAGGTAGTCTCTTTTTTGTTCCCTTCCGCGAGGCTATTTACCGCTTTCATTGCCTGTAATCATCTTCAACAAGCCGGACCTGTGATTTATGCAATTGATAATGCAACGTTTCAGTTTATGACGTGTGAATTATATAAGTCATACTCAATGTTGTGTAACTTTGAGTGTAAAAAGGTAGCTTATCTTTGCATATTGAAAATAAAGAAATGAAGTTATACATTACACATATGGTCAGTAACCGTTGCAAAATGGTAGTACGTGAAGAGTTGAAAAAACTTGGATTGCACTTTATCTTTATAGAACTGGGTGAGATTGAGGTGATGGAAAACCTTTCAGATGAAAAGACAGCGCTGTTGAAACAGCAATTACTCAAGTCAGGTCTTGAATTAATGGACGATGAAAATGCAATTTTGATTGACAGTATAAAGAATACCCTTATTGATCTGATTTATAACTCAGATAAATTATTCAAAATGAACTATCCGAAATATGTATGTGAAAAATTCAAACTAGATAATAAAACGTTGTCAACCTTGTTTCTATCTGTACAGGGAATAAACATCGATCAATTTATTATGAATCATAAGATCGAACGGATCAAAGAACTGATTATTTATTCGGAACTGGATATATTTGAAATAGCACAGAAATTGAATTTTAGTAATGTGGGCAACCTGCATTCGCAATTTAAAAAAGCTACCGGATTTTCCCCCTACAATTTTAAGCAGATGAAGCTCAAAAGGCAGAATTTGATTGATCGGAAATAAGTAAGCATAAATATCCCGGAATACTTATACCCGTATATCCGGAAATGTTGGAGTATTATTCAACTGATAGAATAAGAAACGCTGAGCCCTACAACGTGAAGGTATCACACAACAAGTCTATCAGTTAAGTATTGGCAACGCTGATAACAACACTTCAGAATAAAAGAAACATTCAAAGAGGCTGCCGGTAGGTAGCCTTTTTTTACGCTAAAACGAATAGGGTCAGGTTACCTTAAAGAGAATGTGTGAATTATGTAACTTTTTTGTCGCATTAATGCGTACCTTTGACCGGTTAAAGCAGTAAATAAATATCTAATGAAAAGAAAATACTTGTTTTACTCCTAAATTTGATGATTTACCTTCAAAAGTGTTATTCTTTGTGCGACTCAACCTACAGTAAAATTAAAATTAATTCAAGATGAAGTTATATATCAAATATATGGTGAGTAACCGTTGCAAAATGGCTGTGAAAGAAGAGTTGAAGAAACTTGGATTGCATTTTATCGTGGTCGATTTAGGGGAAGTGGAGATTATGGAAACTATTTCGCTGGATCAACGTGAAAAGCTAAAGTTATCCTTACTTGAATCAGGCCTTGAATTAATGGACGACAAACGGGCTGTGTTAATTGAAAAGATTAAAAATACCATCATTGAAATGATTCATCATTCGGATGAAATGATTAAAACCAATTTCTCCGATTACCTGAGCGAGAAATTAAACCATGACTACACATATCTGGCTAACTTGTTTTCAGAAGTGCAGGGTACGACTATCGAACATTTTATTATTAACCATAAAATAGAACGGATCAAGGAATTAATCATTTATGATGAGTTGAACATAACCGAGATTGCCTGGAAAATGAATTACAGCAGTGTGGCCCATTTATCCAACCAATTCAAGAAGGTAACCGGCTTATCGCCTTCCCATTTCAAACAACTGAAAGATAAAAGGAGAAGTCAGATTGAAGATATTTGAGTTCATTGTAACCAATTTTTGATGCGGATTTATTTATAAAAGAGTTTTGAGGATTATATGATAAGTAACCAGGATACGGATGCACCGCATTCTACGAATGATTTGACAGATAAAGGGAAAGATTTATTAAAGTCAAATGTTGCAGTTCGAAAAAAAACTGATCTGAATATCCTGGGTTTATTGGATGCCGTTTATCATAAATACGGGTATGATTTCAGGAATTACTCTGAAGCGCATATTAAACGCCGTGTCATGAACCGGATGGCGTTGTCGGGGATACTGGATATTTCGGAATTGCAAACGAAAGTACTGAACGATGAAATTTTTGCATCTACCTTATTACAAGACTTATCCATCAACGTCACTGAGATGTTTCGTGATCCGTCCTTTTATAAGTCATTGCGAGAAAAGGTGATTCCAATTCTAAAAACCTATCCTTTTATAAAAATATGGCTTGCCGGATGTTCTACCGGGGAAGAAGCTTATTCTATGGCTATCGTATTGAAAGAAGAGGGTTTAACTGAAAGGACAACGATTTATGCCACCGATTTTAATCAACATGTTCTTAATAGTGCAAAGGAGGGTATATTTTCGAACAGGTTGATGAAAGAATATACGGTCAACTACCAGCTGTCGGGAGGAAAAGAATCATTTTCAGATTACTATATATCGGATGATAATAATGTGATTATGAAACAGTCGCTGAAAAATAAGATTGTCTGGGCAAATCATAATTTAGTAACGGATAGTGTGTTTGCAGAAGTAAACCTTATTTTATGCCGGAATGTGCTGATTTATTTTGACAGGGAATTGCAAAATAATGTACAAACCCTTTTTCATAGCAGCCTGATAAATGGGGGTGTATTGTGCCTGGGAACCAAAGAGAGTTTGCGCTTTACCGATTTCCACGATATGTATGCGGTATTGGATGAGAAACAGCGGATATTTAAAAAAAAATATTAAATGAGCTATGAGGCCATTGTTATCGGAGTGTCATCCGGAGGGTTGAACGCCATGAAGATCATGTTTTCAATTCTTCCCCATGAATTCAGTATCCCAATTGTCATTGTACAACATATCGGAGCACGATCCGAAAACATATGGGTACAGCTATTAAATGATAAGTGTAAACTGGAGATAAAAGAGGCTGATGAAAAAGAGAAAATTGAAAAAGGAAAAATATATATAGCACCACCGAATTATCATTTGTTGATTGAACAGGATAGAACGTTTACGTTAACGGTGGATGAACGGGTCAATTATGCCAGGCCATCCATTGATGTACTATTTGAAACAGCTGCTGAAGCCTATCAAAACAGACTGGTCGGGATTGTGCTTACCGGTTCGAACAATGATGGATCAAAAGGGTTGAAACGAATTAAAGAATATGGCGGGTTAACCATTGTACAGCAACCGGATACGGCAGAATCTTCGTTTATGCCTGCTTCTGCAATTGCTACTGTGCAACCGGATTATATTTTACCATTGGAAGCAATCATCAACTTGCTGATAGAAATTGATATTGAAAATAAAAAGGAATAATGAAATTAACGGTCAAAAGTAAATTAATAGGGGGGTACGGCATTATTTTGATATTGCTTATCTTTTTGGCCTATTTCACCATCAATAAATTGTCGGAATCTAACCAGCGGTTGTTGAATATTGTGGATGTATCCTCCCGCAAGGTAAACCTGTCGAACGAGTTAATGATTGCCGTATTGGATGCTGCACGCTATGAGAAAGATATCATCCTGGACAAAAATCCGGTAAAGAAAGATTATTATAAAGACCGCATTTACAGGGCATTAGATTCAATAGATAGAAAGACGGATGAACTGGAAGGATTGGTGGATGATAAGGGGAAAATCATCCTGAATGTATTTTCTACCAATTGGGAAAGTTATAAACCAGAACTGAATAAAATTATCTATCTGGCGTTAAAGAACGATGAAGCAGGTGCTTTTAAGTTATCCAGTGAGAAAGGATTGATTGTAAGGGATGCAGCCATTGCACATTTGGAAAAACTTGTTCAGAAAAATGAAACAAGCATGTTGAATGCCAAAGCACAGAACGACCAAAACTATAATGCTTCCTTAACGTTGATTATTCTATTAGTACTTGCCAGCATTGTAATAGCAATCCTTATTTCATACTGGATTATCCAGAGTATTACCACACGGATAGCACAAATAGCCAAAGAGGCTGAAAAAATAGCCAGTCGTGAGTTTGGAAATGATTTGCTGGAAGATACGAACAGAGACGAATTAAGGCCTATATTTGATTCCCTGGTCAGTGTAAAGGAAAGTTTCAGGGAAGTAACCGACAAAGCCAACATAATTGCTGCCGGAAATTATTCGGTTGATATGAAAATACTCTCGGAGAATGACAGCTTAGGCAATGCATTAAATAAAATGACTAAGTCGTTGCGTGAAACAACCCAAGAGAATGAAAAACAAATATGGCTTACTGCCGGACAGAATCAACTCAATGCTAAATTAATCGGTGTCCAGCTTGTTGAAGAACTTTCCGATACCATTATCCGCTTTTTATGTACATACCTGGCAGCCAACCTGGGAACAATCTATTTGTTCAATGAAAAAGACTCCACCCTGGAGTTGAACGGTCAATATGCATTCAAGTCCCCAAAGGATGTAAAGACAACGTTTTCCCTTAAAGAAGGACTCATTGGTCAGGCAGCCAATGAAAAGAAACAACTCTCGATTACCGACATCCCTGATGAGCACGTGCATGTCATTTCATCGATGGTGGATTCAAAACCCAAGCACCTGCTTATCACACCTTTTCTATTTGAAGGGAATCTGCTTGGGGTTATTGAATTAGGCCGATTGACGGAGTTTAAAGTGACCGAAAAGGAATTTATCAATAATGCCATGGACATTATTGCCATAGGCGTTAATTCGGCTACAGACAGGAAGCAAATTCTGGAATTACTGGAAGAAACCCAGGTTCAAAGTGAAGAACTACTTTCCCAACAGGAAGAATTACGACAGATGAACGAGGAACTGGAGGAACAGACTCAAAACCTGAGGCAACAGCAAGAGGAGTTGCAAATGTCGAATGAAGAACTGGAGGAGCAGACACAGTCGTTGGAAGAAAAGAATACGGAAGTAGAAGCTGCCAAAAATGATATTGAAAAGAAGACAAAACAGCTTGAAATAAGCAGTAAATATAAATCGGAATTCTTGGCTAATATGTCACATGAGTTACGAACACCGTTGAACAGTTTATTGATCCTGTCAAAAGACTTGTCTGAGAATAAAAAGAAAAACCTGGATAGCATTCAGGTAGAATGTGCTGAAATCATTTACAACAGTGGATGCGATTTACTGGTGTTAATAAATGAAGTTCTTGACCTTTCCAAGATTGAAGCCGGGAAAATGATTATCAACATTGATAAGGTTTCGTTACCTGATTTTGGAGAAGGGCTGGTGCGCAACTTCAAGCATAGTGCCGAGCAAAAAGGGTTGATTCTGACTTGCAAACTGGACACTTCATTGCCTGAGTTTATTCGTACTGATTTACAACGCTTGAATCAGATACTGAAAAACCTGTTGTCCAATGCTATCAAGTTTACGGATCAGGGGAGTGTTTCTATCACAGTCAGCAATAATACTGCCGGAAGTATTATAATTTCAGTAAAAGATACAGGTCTTGGCATCCCGGAAGACAAAATGCAGGCCATATTCGAAGCATTTCAACAAGCCGATGGAGGTACTTCCCGTAAGTATGGAGGAACGGGCTTAGGACTATCCATATCACGTGAACTGGCCAAATTATTAAGTGCTGAGATTAACGTGGAAAGTGAGTTTCATGTAGGTTCTACATTTTCGGTAATCGTTCCATTGGAAATTTTCCCGGAAGTAGAATCATTAGCCAGGCATATCCCACAAGCTGCTTTACCAAGGAATGCACATAATTCCAAATATCTGGACTATCCTTGTTTAGAGGATGACAGAAACAGTATAACCAGTGATGATAAAGTCCTTTTACTTATCGAGGATGATCTGACTTTTGCATCCATACTTTTAAAACAATCCGAAAAGAAAGGATTTAAATGTTTGTCAGCATCGACAGGTGAAGATGGGTTACTTTTAGCAGCAAAATTTAAGCCACAGGCAATCATTTTGGATATGGGTTTGCCCGGAATAAGTGGAAAAGAAGTATTGCTCGAATTAAAAGCAAATCCTGCATTAAGACATATTCCGGTACATATCATCTCAGCAAGTGAACCTGCACTTGACCATATCAAAGAGGGTGTCGTTGAATTTATCCGAAAACCATTAAATAAAAAAGAACTGGAAGATGCATTTAACCGGATCGGTAACTTTATTGACAGAAAGATAAAGAACTTACTGATTGTTGAGGATAGTGAGAATTCACGGAAAGCAATCCGCCTGCTTATTGGTGCAGGAGATGTCAATTGCTTTGAAGCAGGTACCGGAATAGATGCAATAAAAATATACAAAGAAACTCATATCGATTGTATCATCCTGGATCTGGGATTGCCGGATATGAGTGGATTTGACTTTATTAAAAAACTTGAAAGCCTGAAGGATAAAAAAGTTCCGCCCGTAATTGTATATACCGGGAAGGAACTTACCAAAGAAGAAAACAATGAACTTCAGAAATATACGACGACCATCATTGTAAAAGGAGTAAAATCAGAGGACCGGTTACTGGATGAAACAGCCTTGTTCCTTCACCGTACAATCAGCAACCTGCCGGAAGCAAAACAAATGATAATAAGTGAATTGCATGATAAAGAAGCGATATTCCGCACGAAAAAGATTTTAGTGGCTGATGATGATTCCCGGAATATATTTGCATTG
>Ga0302271_10004022_pt1 | contig 11962 bp, 7 predicted proteins | sample III_Bog_N1_1_FD_198767 | JGI IMG/M metagenome (GOLD analysis project Ga0302271, IMG submission 198767) | Peat permafrost microbial communities from Stordalen Mire near Abisko, Sweden - III_Bog_N1_1 | ecosystem: Environmental > Terrestrial > Soil > Wetlands > Peat | place: Sweden: Abisko... | reverse complement strand
AAACCTGTATTGGCAGGTGGTTGCCTTTGATGGATTCGACACGGTGCTTTCCCCAGTGCATAAGTTTTTCTTAGGCGATCCGAATGTGAAGTATGGTGTGATCAGCGGTGTGGCTCTTATGCAAGGCAGTGCTCGCAGCGATGGAATTCGTATCACTCTAGTTTCAGGGAGTGGCAAAGGAACATTAATTGGGCACACAGATTCAAAGTATGTGGCTCGTGGTGATTTCATGTTTAGCCAAGTGGAACCTGGTTGCTACCGCCTTGATGCGCGCGACACGGTGGACTTGTATTACACGCCTGTAATCCGCGATAGCATTTGCGTTGACCTTGGGGATACCACGAAGCTTGATACGATTCTTTTGCTCGATAAAGCGAAGCCGCATATATTATTGACATCGCTTGTCGATACTGTCTATACACGTCGTGATAGCATTTCATTCAGCGGTGCTTTTGCAGATTCAGGCTCTGGTGTATTGATCGATACCAACGCTCTCACCTTGAATCCCAAGGCATGGATCGATGGCAAGCCTGTTAAATTGATCAACCCTACTCAGTATTCGTGGTCGGTGATGATGGATACCAGCAGTATGTCCGATGGTCGCCATCTCTTTACCATGGTTGCTCATGATGGCGCAGGCAATGTGTCCGATACCTTGAAGATTCGTTTTGGCGTAAAGGCGACTGTGCTAGACTTCACCGTGAATGGCGTTCGTTCGGTCGTGGTTCGTGGTGGAACTGTAGCGCCCGATTCTTTGCACTTCTTGTTGAGTGTCACAAATGTTCTGCCATCCATTTCAAATGTGTACTTCTCTCTAAGCGACACTGCTCATTACGAGAAGGGTTGGCCTCCAGCGATATCGCCATATAAGTTGGATACAGCAATCACTACATTCTTTGATACCACGCGCATTGCTATTGCCTTGATGCGTAACGATTCCGGCATTATTTATCGTGACACCGTAAAGTACCGAGTGCGCGATCCAGGCAAAGCTTCGGTGATCTTTACCAGTCCAAGCCGTGATACCACAACGACCATCAACTCATCAATTCCGCTAACCATCAGCGCCCAAGCTAGCGATGGCCATACGATCGTCACATGGGATTGGGATTTGGATGGCAGTGGTAACTATGCTACACATGGAAATGCCCCTTACGCATTTTCATCAGCAGTGTTTGGAGACTTTAAAATTCGAGTGAAAGTGGTCGATAATGTTGGAATGATGGCCTATGATTCCGTGGTTATTCATGTGGTGGCACAACCGCCAGTGGTGCATGTGACTGCAAAGCTTGATACTGTTAAGGTTAACGGCGATATTCATTTGAACGCCAGTGCGAGTGCAACACTTCCGCAAGTCGTGACTAAGTACGAATGGAACTGTAATGGGCAAGGATATGTGCTTTCTGCTACTGCGGTTTATACGCTGAGTGCACCTGCCTCTGCAAGTACTTTCGACTGCATTATTCAAGTGACGGAAACCGATGGTGAACAAGCTTGGGACACCACACACGTTATTGTCAAGGTTGATGTGCCCTATGTGAAAGTGTTGAAAGACAGCGCAACGGTTACCATTCGCGATTCATTAAATGTGGGTGCACAGTTGATTGACACCTTGGGAACAATCACCAAGGTAGAGTGGAGCTGTGGTTTACCAGACTATGCAGGAGTAAGCGGCTGGAAAGTGGTACCCAAGCATTTTAACACGACCACCAAGGATTCTGTGGTACATGCAGACACGTTGTTCTTTGCTCCTAAAACTGCAGCAAGTGCTTGGCTATGCGTAGTGCGTGTAACGAACGATAACAACATGATCGCCATGGATACAACCATATATCGTGTGCTGTTAGACCCGCCTCACGTAAAAGTGGTTGACAAAAATTTAGACGAGCCAATCAATGCTGTGGTGAATCTTGATGCCGTTGCCTATGATAGTCTTGGGCACGTTATTAAGTATGAATGGAGCTGCGGAGGCCCTGGTGCTGCTGGTGTGGTGGGCTGGAAGTCGTACGCAACCCCACAAGCCTCAGTAACCATGCCTGCAACGGGTAACGCCAATTACATGTGCGTGATTCGAGTGATGGATGATGATAGCTTAACGACCTCAGACACAACGTTCATCATTGTTGAGCAAGACGCACCCTCGGTCACGGTAAAGAAAAAATATATCTCAACGCGCGTAAATCAACCCATACCGCTGGATTGCTCTGCAAGCAATAAGTTTGGAACGATTCTCGGATACAAGTGGAGTTGCGGATCGGCAGCAACCGTAGGTACCACATGGGATCCAGGTACGGGCTTGTACCAGAATTGCGCGGTTACAGAAATGGCTCCTGCCACAGGAACCACAGATTACGAATGCATTGTTCAAGTGTCCGACAAGAATGGGCAGACAGCAACAGATACCGCGCACGTTACTGTTGTACAACCACCGCAAGCAGTGATTTTTACGAAGTCGAATAAGTATCCTGTTTGGAGTGGCGACTTGAACATTCCAGATTCCAATAAATATTGGAATACAGCCATTAACGGAAGCGCATCAATACTTGGCACACCATTAGGTGTATCGGCACAAAAACAGTTTTGGTGGAACTTCAGTAACTATCAGCCAACAGCTTGGTTCCTTGGGCCTGCAGATGGTAGTTTAGATGTAACGTACACGGATTTTGATGTTGCGTTAATGCGCCCCAATTCGGCATCAAATGTTAAAGTGCGTCTTGATTTCCGTGACTCAACACTTCCTACCGGTGTTACGGACTCAACTCTTATCTACGACTTCTTTATTCGCCATTTGGCTTTTGATTCAACTGCGATTCAATTTGCGCGCTACTGGCAAAACGTAGGCTCCGATACCGTGCTTGAAAAAGCGACGCGCTCGGTGAGTGCGGTAGCAGATGCTGGTGGCCCATATATTGCATATCGCGAAGCAAGTAGTGGAAGTGGTAATGGCGTTGTGAAGAAAAATAGTGGAGGTTTATGGTCAACAATTGGCGGCGGATATTTCGGTACCGGAGTTGATTCCATTCGCATGGCGTTGGATCCAGTCCTTGGCGATGTGTATGTTGCATTCCGCAATAGCTCAGGAAATATTTCTGTGATGAAATCTTTGGGCGGCTTGGGAACATGGGCTGCTGTAGGTGGTGGTGACATTGCCGTAAATGGATCGAATGCACGGCGTGTCGCCATTTCAGCAAAGAATGGCAAGGTCGCTGTGGCTTGGATTGGCAATGATAGTTTGGGACTTGTGATGACTTCTGTAGCAGGCGCTGCTTGGGGTTGGAACAACGTGGCTGCGGCTACAGGTGCAGCTGCTAACGGTGAAAAGTCGCAGGATATTGTGATTGCTTTCAATGCAAGTGCGACAGATACGCTCGCCGTGTTGTATGTAAATACTGGGTATACTCCAAAGATCCATGTGGCACGCGGAACAAATATGGGAACGTGGAGTAGTGCAAGTGCTGTATTTGGAAGTGGCCATGGAGACGCTATTGCGATTGCGTATGCAAGTACAGGAACTATTTACGCATCCTTCAACAATCGCGACAATTCGGGCTTGCGTGTACGCTCGGCAACTTCTGGAACGCCTGGCACATGGAGCGATGTTGGTGGTGCAAGTAACATCGGGCAGCATTTGATTGGAACTCGCACAAGCATTGCTATGGGTGCCGACAATTATCCAATCGTTGCCTACGATGATAATTTCTTCTCGCCACAAATCTCGGTGTGGAAATACAACGGAAGCTTTTGGATTCTGTATGGTGAAAATCTTTTGCCTTACTTCAATTCCATCTTCAATTCCGCGCATGGCTACTATCTGTATGCAAATTCACCTACGCTTGCAGTCAATGGTAGTAGTGTCTATATAGGTATGCAAGGCCGTGATACTCGCTCAGGTGGTGGAAATAATAGCGGTCCAATCGTGATGAAGTATACACCTTAGTCTAAGTTTGCACCATGACAACAAAGATCAGCAAGTCCTATACATTTGAAGCTGCGCACCTGTTACCCAATGTTCCCGAAGGACACAAGTGCAAACGGTTGCACGGCCATAGTTACCAAGTGTGGATTGAGGTCACCGGTGAAGTCGATCCTGCTCTTGGATGGGTGATGGACTTTGGTGACTTGTCCAAGATCATGAAGCCGATCATTGATGGTGAGCTTGATCATCGCTATCTCAATGAGATTGCAGGGCTTGAAAATCCAACTGCAGAGAACATTGTTCGGTGGTTGTGGAAGCGCGTAAAGCCAATGCTACCAGGGCTTTCCAAGGTGCGGCTTTCGGAAACCTGTACCTCTGCCTGTGAATATTCAGAATAGCTTAAATCAGCGCCATCAAACCTTTACTTTGTTTGACTGCTTTGCGATCAAAGCTTAGTGTGACTTGCGCGGTGGCGCGATTTCCACGGCAAGCGATGAGCAAATCTGAAAGTTCCATTGAATTTTGCTGAGCAAGTGCAAAGAATTGCGGAAGAAGCCCTGCGTCTTCAAGGTCAAGTACAGCAAGGTCTGCGAGTTTTTCTAGTGTATCGAGAATGATTGTGCGAGGAAGTTTATAAAAGCATTCCATGACCCAAATGAGTTCGAGTAAAACCGTAGAAGTAACCCAAAATCGTTCTCCATTCACGAGAGCAGCATCAAAGAGCGCGAGCACCTTCTTGAGTTGACCGGTGTCATCGCCAGTTAAGAAGCGCACAAGAATATTTGTATCAAGAGCACGCGATGGAATGCTCATAGAGCAAACTTCTTCTGCAATTGTTTGGCCATTGTTGCGCGGAATGAATCATCGCTAAAAGCTTTTTGCACATGTACGCGAAGCATTCCCGCGACCTTAGTATGAGAACTCCGTTGAGCTTGTACAGTGTAATGGCCTCTCGCATCTGCTACAAAAAGAATGCGATCGCCTTGTTGGATTCCCAAGGCTTCGCGCACAGCAATGGGAATTGTCACCTGGCCTTTTGAGGTTAACGTAGCTCCAGTGGAGTCGGTACTATAAGAGGTTGCAATATTTGAGGTCGCGACTTTGGAGGTTGACCTATGAGAAGTGGCGATTGGATGTACAACGAGTGCATTCATATTCTGAACATACCAATAATTCCTTACATATAGTAAGGAATTATCCACACTCACGACGATTGCAACAAAAAGAGAGCAGCCTTGGGCAACTCTCTTTTGAAATCTTATGAATGGGTTGATGTATATCGCAGCAGACTAGCGGCCTGACTTCATCAACTGGGCGAGAGAAACCTGCAATCTCACCGGCTGATTCTTTTTCTCTTCCTTGACAGGAGACTTGCCCGCGAGCTTTGCCTTGAGGTCTGCGATGGTTGCGTGGCCTTGCATCGGTGGCTTTCCGCCATGATGTTGGTCGCGACCTTGTCCGCCGCCTTGCCCTTGATAGCCACCGCGTTGTTGTCCACCGTAGCCGCCGCGCTGGGATTGGCCACGTTGAGCACCACCAGCAGTTCCTTCCGCAACTTCTTGCTTCATAGAAAGGCTAATACGCTTGTTCTGCACATCCACTGCGAGTACGCGAACCTTTACCACGTCGCCAACTGTGAGCACAGTCTTCGCATCTTTCACGAAGGCTTGAGACATTTCGGAAATATGAATAAGTCCATCTTGATGCACACCGATATCGCAGAACGCACCGAAGTTTGTGACATTGGTGACCACACCTTCAAGCCAGCTTCCGGTGATCAAATCCTGAACAGATTGAACCTTGTCGCTGAACTGCGCATACTTGAATTCCTTACGCGGATCGCGGTTCGGCTTTTCAATTTCTGCGATGATGTCTTGCAAGGTGTGCTTTCCGACCTTGTCATCCAAGAACTCTTCTGCATTCACGGACTTAATCACCGTGACATTGCCAAGAAGTTCTGCAACGCTTAGGCCGGCCTTGGCTGCGATGGCTTCGACGAGCGCGTAGTTTTCAGGATGCACTGCACAGGTGTCGAGAGGATTTTCTGCACCAGAAATGCGCAAGAAGCCTGCAGCTTGTTCGAAAGCCTTAGGGCCGAAACCCTTGATCTTCATAAGGTCTTGGCGAGTTTTAAACGCGCCATTTTCATTGCGAAATTCAAAAATGCTGTGTGCAAGTGTCTTGCTGATTCCCGATACATATCCGAGCAGAGATTCGGATGCGCTATTGAGATCCACGCCCACCATATTTACGCAGCTTTCTACCACTTCGTCGAGGCGCTTCTGCAGTTCGCGTTGGTTCACATCATGCTGATATTGACCGACGCCAATCGCCTTAGGGTCAACTTTTACAAGCTCTGCAAGCGGATCTTGCAAACGGCGACCAATGGAGATTGCACCGCGCGTGGTCACATCTTCCTTAGGGAATTCTTCGATAGCGATCATGGATGCGGAGTACACCGAAGCACCAGACTCATTCACGATCACCTTAACTGGGCGAGGCTTCATATCGGCAATAAATTCAGTAACAAAGGCATCGGTTTCGCGACCTGCGGTGCCATTACCAATCGCGATGAGCCCAATATCATAGGTGCTCACCAGCTCTTTCACCTTGCGCTTTGCACCTGCAATGTCGCGCTGTGGTTCATGTGGAAAAATCACGCAATGATCCAAGAACTTACCGTTCTCATCCATCACGGCAACCTTAACTCCTGAACGGAAACCTGGGTCGAGAGCGAGTACAGGCTTATGGCCAGCAGGTGGTGCAAGCAAAATATCGCGCAGGTTTTTGGTGAACACCGTAAAGGCTTCCACCTCTGCGTATTCCTTCATCAAAAGGCGAACCTCGGTTTCGAGGGAAGGCTTCAACAAGCGCTCCCACGAATCCTTGCACATCGCTTGCAAGAAGGGCTTCCACACGGTATCGGCTTTGACTACCAAGTTATCGAGATAACTCACATACTTGTCGTCGGGCATTTCCATGGAGATGCGCAGTACCTTCTCTTTTTCGCCGCGACGAATTGCGAGCACACGGTGCGAAGGCATGCGTGCCAAGGGCTCAGAGAAGTCGTAGTAGTTCTTGAACTTGGTTTCTTGGTTCTCAAAATCCTTGCGAACCTTGGAAGTAATAACGCCTTCCTTCTCGATTTTTGCGCGCAAATACTGGCGGCACTCAGTGCGATCCGCAAGCTCTTCTGCCAAAATATCGCAGGCCATGTTGATTGCAGCAATTGGGTCAGCAAGGCCTTTCTCTTCGCTCAAGAAGATACGACCAATTTCCTCTGCCGTGTTGCTGGTGGGCTCTTGTACTTCGATAATGCGAGCGAGAGGTTCCAGTCCGCATTCCTTCGCAATCGTTGCGCGAGTACGCTTCTTGGGCTTAAACGGTGCATAAATATCTTCGAGCAGCGTCTTGTCGAGGCACGAAATAATCTGCGCCTTGAGTTCGGGAGTAAGCTTGCCTTGCTCTTCAATACTCTTGAGTACAGTGACTCGACGTTCATCGAGTTCGCGATGGTATTCCAGCTTATGCTGAATGTCGCGAAGTTGGATTTCGTCGAGGGTACCGGTTTGATCTTTGCGGTAGCGTGCGATAAAGGGAACTGTGCCCCCTTCGTCCATAAGCTCGACGGCTTTGGCGACGCGCCATTCTTCAAGGTTCAGTTGTTGCGAGATGATTGCAGCAAAATTCATAAGTCCTACCGTTGTGAAAGCCGGTTTGCGTGGAATGCAAGATGAGAAATTTAGTCGAAAAGTTGTGATCGGCCAATACCATCTAGAAGATTTGACTGGCACATATATTCTCCCGAATGCTCCGATTCGCCTTAGTTGCTATTCGACTGAATCTTTTTTTGACTGCGACGGAATTCAATGGGAGCGATTTCGAAGTGCTCCTTGAAGACGCGATTAAAGTGTGAAACATTGCCGAAGCCCACTTTGAATGCGATTTCGGTGACTTGCAAATCGGTTTCGGACAAGGCGCGTGTAGCTTCTGCGAGGCGTAGGTCGGTGAGGTGGCCCTTGAAGGTGGTGCCCACTTCTTCTTTGAGAATTGCAGAAAGGCGATTGCGATTCACACCGGTTTCGCGGCAGACTTTTTCAAGATCGAGTTCAGAGTCTGTGTAATTCTTGCCGATGTAGTCGAGGATTCGCTTCGTATCTTCGGTACGATGCGAGCTTAAAGGAAGCTTCTCGGCCTTACCCAGCAGCTCTTCGCGGCGAGAGGCAATCTGCAGAGCGCATTCGGAGCGCATTCGTTCACGCTCAAGCCAATTCAGCAAACCAAATGCGGCTAGCAACAACAAGCCAACGGCCGCAAGTAAAAATCCAAGTGAATGATTTTCGCCGACAAAAGAAATCTCTTCAATCTCAATGGTATCTTGAATCCCCATGGGTAAGCGGTCGCTGCTTTGAAATTCGATCTGCAATGCTTGGTCTAAATGCCTATGCTCAGGATCGGGTTTCAGATTATTGCTCTGGAACCACCAATCGGGAATCACGAAGCTGCCGAGCCAAAGACTATGGTCGCTCCAACCGCGTTCAAGCGTAGATTTTTGCACAAGGTAGCGGTTCGATAAAGGGACACCAGGCCTTGAAATAGCTGGATCGTTGGTAATAATTTGCCAGCGTAACTCTTCGGAATGCTTACTGCGCGCGCGGATGCGCAGTGAATCATAATTTTCCAAATTCAAAAACTTCGTAACCGTATGGGTAATGGAATCAAGCTTGGTCAGTTCAATGCCTGTACCCACATAAGGGTAAGTAAAGCCAGAACCCAACTGATATGCCATTACAATATGGTTGTCCTGAACCCAAGTTCGCCCTTGTGAAGTGCCATGGTCGGCGAGGTCGGTGTAGCCAAAGATCTGAACCGTCTTGGGATCGTGACTTGGAAACACGCGGTATTCGCGATGATGGAAAACAAGCCAAGTCGCCAGCAATACCACAAGAGAAGCCCCTAGGGCCATGGGGATCAGTTTATGATTCATCGCTTTGAGCTAGGATTTGGGTGGGTTCCAATAGCAAACAAAGTCAGGATAAACAGATACACCAAGAGAAAACCGAGGTAGTAATTGTTTCTGCCTACAATGGTGAGGCTACGGATCTCTAGTTTTAACGGTACATTGCGAGGTGATGATGTTTCTGCTTGCACGGCGAGTCGGTATACGCGTTCAAAGTGTTTGCTCGACAAGCTATGCGAAACCTTTTGCTGCACATACCACCAATCAGGGATATAAAAATCCTCGGAAGGAACCGCGATTTTGACCCAATCGCTAGTCACCGGTACCTCTTTAACTACTTGGCGGTAAGTGTCGCGGTCTTCGGGGTTCGTGTGGTCGGGGTCGTAAGTCAAGATTTTAAACTGCACTTCTTTCAATCCATCTGCGCGCATTTCTACGTAGAAGGTATCCATGAAGCTCCAATTCGCATCATGCAAAGGCCAACCAATGCCAGCCCACGCTTCCTTACCCGCAGGAGATTGCAAAAAAAGATTTGCAGAAAGGGGTGAGTCTTTGCTCAGTAACGTTACGCTAGAGCGATTCCCCGAATCAAGGTTAAAGAATGTTTCCACCTCTTGCGCAAAGATGGGTGCCGGAATCACCGGAACAACCGTTCTGCTGACAGGCGCAAAATGGTACACTAAGATTCCCAACAGGGCAAATCCAAGTAAGATCATGTATTTCTGAGTTGCTGATCGCATACGTAACAGGAAAAATAGATTTAATCGTTCAAAGTCCATTAGGAGACAATATGCAAAACAGAATTCTCACAACCATTTGGACCGGAATACTTTTGTTTACAGCAGCGCACGCAGCGACCACAAATTTGCTTGCGACGGGCGATTTTGAAGGGGCTACCTCTGCTTGGACTAGGTACGTAAATACCGCAACGGGTGCGACAGGGGCTGCAACCTTGGCCTTTTCTGCAGCGGGTGCTCACGCGGGTTCCTTTGGTGCGCTTATGTCGGTGACTGCTTCAGATACTGTGAACTGGCACATTCAACTCAAGTTTCCACAAGTTGTTTTGCAGGCGAATACCGTTTACCAAATCAGCTATTGGGCGAAAGGCCCCGGACCCGTGCTTTTGGGAATTTCGGATTCCGCCTACAATTATCTTAGCGGGTTTAATAATGCCCTTACCTCAACTTGGCAACAATACAGCGGAACCATCGTGGGTAATGGTGGCAAGCGCTACTTGTCTTTTTATGTGGCGCTCAATACTGGCGATTATGCCTTTGACGATATTTCCCTAACCCCCATTGGAACCCTAGATTCTACCTGGTATTCCAAAGCCGATGCCCGCATTGACTCTTTACGCAAAAAAGATTTTGGTGTGCAGGTGGTTGCTGCCAGTGGAGCTGCCCAAGCGAATGCAACAGTCAGTGTGAAATTGCTGCAACATGAATTCCCCTTTGGCACAGCGCTCAATTTCCATAACGATGCCGACGATTCCTGGTACAAGCAAATGGCAGCAAAATATTTCTGGGCCGGTGTAAACGAAAATGCGTTTAAGTGGGAAGGATACGAAGCGGTAAAGGATCAACCCGATTCCGCAAGCGTTGATGCTGTGTTAGACTGGGCCGATTCCAATGGATTCAATCTAATGCGTGGGCATAATTTGGAATGGGGTATTACCAAATACAGCTTCAGCAGCTTCTGGGCGCGACAAGGCACACGCGATGAATACTTAGCTGCGCTCAAGCATCATATCAATCGCGACATGGCTTTCTTCAAAGGGCGTTTCAAGCAGTACGATGTATGGAACGAAGCCTTTCATGAACCAGCGTTGTTCACCCAGTATGGCTCTGATATTATCGACTCCGCCTACATTTGGGCGCGCGCTGCCGACCCTACAGCCAAGCTGTATCTCAACGAATACTCCATTGTTGCGGGTGGTGAAACTCCTACTTACATGAATCTTGCACAAGGCATGCAACAGCGCAAAGTGCCATTAGATGGTGTGGGTGCGCAGTGTCATTTTGGCAATCAAGCGATCGACCCTGCACTCATCAACCTTCGTCTATCAGAGCTTGGCACGCTTGGGCTCCCAGTCATGATCACGGAGTTTGACATAGGCGATAACACTAACGGACTCTCGCTAACCCAAGCGCAGCAAGCGTCCGAAGTCTCCAAATTTTTACGCACAGCATTCTCACACCCAGCGGTCGTGGGCATCACTTTCTGGGGTTTCTGGGACAACCGTCACTGGATTCCTGGCGGTGGATTTATCGATGCGAATAAGGTGCCCAAGATTGCCGCCGATTCCATCTACAATTTGTGGCACAACGTGTGGACTACTAACGTGAGTGGTGCAACCTCAGCGGGCGGCGTGCTAGGTTTCCGAGGCTTTGCGGGCAAGTACCAGGTCACGGTGACTAGCGGTGCAACAACCATCATTGACACGCTGAACTATAACGCAAACTCGCTTGTGTGGACAATTAATCTAGGCACAAAAACAGCAACGCCAATTTTACCTCAGCAGCCTGTGCACCTTGGTATGCTTAGCGCGGGGCAGGTTGTGCAAATTATGGACATCAAAGGTCATTTAATTTGGCGCGGTACTTTACCCCAAACGGCGCGCGGAAATCATCTCGATATTCCAGGCCTGCAACCCTGCTTAGGCGTGATCAATCATCGCATGGTGCGCATCAATTTGTAAACAGCGCGGTTCACCAGAGCAGCCGTCACAGAGCTTGGCGGCTTTTTTGTTTGTGTGATCGCGACGACCCTTGAAGGTTCTTACGCGAGACCGTTTGCCAACTCACGCAAAGGCAAATTGCGCGGGATGCTAGTAAATACAGGGCTTCACAGTCATTGCAGCATCGCTTGTCATTGCTGCTTCAGCTTGTCATTGCTGCTTTCGCTTGTCATTGCGGCTTGGCCGCAATCTCCCTGCGTTCCCGAACGCATCGCATCCCCTTTCGCTAGGTCAGAAAAATAGCTTGTCCACTGGGGCAGATTCAAATACAAGATGAAAGTGTAGAGTGTAAAGTGCGGGGGGGGGACTCGGGTTCAGTATTTATTTCGCAAAGCCACCCACAAGGTGG
>Ga0302271_10004021_pt1 | contig 11963 bp, 8 predicted proteins | sample III_Bog_N1_1_FD_198767 | JGI IMG/M metagenome (GOLD analysis project Ga0302271, IMG submission 198767) | Peat permafrost microbial communities from Stordalen Mire near Abisko, Sweden - III_Bog_N1_1 | ecosystem: Environmental > Terrestrial > Soil > Wetlands > Peat | place: Sweden: Abisko... | reverse complement strand
ACCAGTCATTCAATCTGATTAAGGTGTCGGAAGCCTTGCACGAAAAGAAGGTGGCATCCATTGCTGATATGATCTCGCTTCGTTCTGACAAAGTGCGTTTCGTACTGGTATCGGGTCCTTCATCGTCCGGCAAGACTACTTTCAGCAAGCGGCTTTCTATACAGTTAATTGTAAGTGGGCTGAAGCCGGTAGTGCTATCCCTTGATAACTACTTCGTGAACCGGGAAGATACCCCGCTCGATGAAAACGGTGACTGGGATTTTGAACACCTGCATTCATTGGATTTAAACCTGTTCAATCAGAACCTGAAACAATTGCTCAACGGGGAAGAAATTGAAATCCCGTTCTTTAATTTTGAAGACGGTAAGCGGTATTACAAAGGCGAAAAAATCAAATTGCACCACGACAGTATCCTGATCATGGAAGGCATTCACGCCCTTAATCCTGATTTGATCCCGGATATACCTGCCGAAACTACTTTTAAAATATACGTTTCAGCCCTGACCACCATATCCATCGACAATCACAACTGGATACCCACTACCGATACCCGGTTGCTAAGGCGCATCATCCGCGATTACCGTTTCCGTAATTATTCTGCCCGTGAAACCATTGCCCGTTGGCCGAGCGTGCGCCGGGGAGAAGAGAAGTGGATTTTTCCTTATCAGGAAAATGCCGATGTGTTGTTTAATTCCGCCCTGTTGTTCGAACTGGCGGTGCTGAAAAGGCATGCAGAACCTATTCTGGCTGAAGTTCCTAAGTATTGCGATGAATACACCGAAACTCACAGGTTGATTAAATTCCTGAATTATTTTGTGCCGATTCATGACCGTGAGATACCGCCTACATCACTGTTGCGTGAATTTGTAGGAGGTAGCAGCTTTAGATATTAACAACATATAACCAAAACAATGTTTAAATAACCTTAGAATCGTGCCAGTTAAAAAAAAATCCGTATTTTTGTTACAAAGTTAGGTTAATTAAAACAACATCCCCGAATCATAAATGAAAAGAATACTCTTATTTGTATTAATTGTTTTGTTTTCTTTTGGTGGTCTTGTCGCTCAACGGCGGGGAGGTAGGGGCTTGGTAGATCGGAGCCAGCAAAGTGAAAGCTATCTGGTATTCACCATCGGACCGGAATATTGTTATTCTGATACCCAGGGAGCTATATTAAAACAAATCAGTTTAAACAACAATGACTTTTCAATCGGATACAGAAAAACATTTGCGAACAATCTGGGGTATAAGTTCGCGTTCAATTACAGTAACTTTTCCGGGAATGACGATGATTCAAAATACGTCAGGCGTTATTTTTACACTTCAAATGTCCTGCAACTGAGTATTCAAGGGGAGTATTCAATTAAAATCGGAAAACGGTACTATTATCGCCCCACACCGAATTCAATCTATGGTTTTGCAGGAGCCGGAATGTTGAAAAGTGCTGCCGATTTGAAAATAGGCAACGATTATAGAGGGAATTATATTTACAAGACCAAAAATGTAACTCCTTTCGTTCAGTCCGATTATGCTCCTTTCGTCCATTTCGGGTTTGGATATCAATACAATTTGAACAACAATTTTATTATCGGCGGTGAAATTAATTGCAGGTATGCATTCTCCGATTACATTGATGGGTTTAAGCCGCCCACAGTTGAAACCTATAATGGAAATAAAACCGTATCCAAAAGCAATGACGTCATGGGCGGTATATCATTTAGCGTTTCCTACCTGCTGGGATCAGCCTATCTGAAACGAAACTAGTCTTTTGTAATCCTGTCAAGTACCAAAGTCGTACGTGCCCCACTAGCTCCCGTACTGGGCGAAACTCCCAGCCCTCTCAATTCAGCCACTATAACCCGGACAAGAGGCTCCTGTATGGGTTGTGCGTGGATATAACTAAACTCCTCGCTCCCACCCTCCCTGGTTTTCAGTTGAACGATCATGGGGCTCCCGAAGGTGTTGAAAGTCAGTTCCCCTTTCGACCCCACAATCCGTGTAAAATCCTTTTCCGTGACCTTGTCGGTTGTGAAGCACCACATCCCGGTACCCAGCACCCCGTTTTCAAACCGGAATGATGCCGTCACAATATCATCGGCAGGGTACATTCCGGCCTGATTGGAGGTTACCCCTTTTGAGTCTGTGATGGGTCCGAACAGGAAATCAAGGTAGTCCAGCTGATGGGAAGCCAGGTCATGGAAGTATCCTCCACCTGCAATTTCAGGGTTCACCCGCCAGTTAGTTGCAAGGTTGGCAATGATGTCTGCCTGCAGGGGCTGGTACATTTCGATGTTCACAAACCGGATATCCCCTAATGCACCGCTTTCAACCATTTCCTTCACTTTCAGGAACCCGGGCAATGTTCTCCGGTAATAGGCTGTGAAGAGTGGTACGTTGGCTGCCCGGCACGCTTCTATCATGGCCAGGCATTCAGCATACGTGTTAGCCATGGGTTTTTCCACATACACCGCTTTCCCTGCTTGTGCACACTTCAGGGTCAATGCGGCATGAGTGTCCGGCGGGGTGGCTATGTACACGGCATTTATTTCCCCGTCATTCAACAGTTCGTCCAGGTTGGTAGTCCATTGCCCAATACCGTGCCGCAACGCAAAATCAGCCGCCTTTATTGCATTCCTGCGCATCACCATTTTTACTTCCGAATGCGGGATTGTATACAGTGCCGGTGCGCTTTTTACCTCACACACATCCCCGGCACCTATGATTCCCCACACTACTTTCTCCAACTTTTCCATACATTGATTCTTTGAAGCAAAAATAATCAAATAGTTTTAGAATTTAACAAGGCTGGTTGTTAAAAGCATGAAAAATTAATGCCCCTTCCCAACGAAACTGTAATATTATTCAGATATACAAACGAAGATGTCTGTTGTCAGCAATTATTATTCCAGTAACATGCACTCCTTTTTCTTATTTAATGAAGGTACTATCCGTAATGACAGAGTGAATGGGTATATTAAGATATATGGATTTATTAAGAAATATGAGTTAATAAAGAAATCTGGTTTTAATAAGATTTATGGGGACTCGCGATTTCCATATCGCGAAAGTAAGAGCCTGTTTTCCCGACCTCATAAGGCATTAGATTATTTCCATTCGGGGTGCCGGTTAATCATGGTTTCTTGTGTAATACCCAAGCCAGCGTCGGCATCTCTCATCGATTGTTCAATACGTTCTTTCTTTTCTGATTTGAGCATCTTCTATTTCTTTTTCTACAGCCGGTAATAATTTTGCGAGACTACTCTTCATGATATAGTCCTTTACACCCAATTTCATCAAATGCTCAGCTTTATCTTTACCAACAGCACCAGAAACTATAATAAATGGAGTGTCAATGCTTTTATCAATGCACATTTTTAGCGCATCATAACCGGAAAAGGTTGGCAATGAATAATCTGAAATGATGATGTCCCAGCTTTGCAACAATGCTTTTTCAAATCCAATAGCTTCGTCTACCAAACAATCTTCAATTTGGTAATCACCTTTGCTGAGCTCACGAAGTAGTAATATATAATCATTGATGGAGTCCTCAATTATTAAAACTCTTAATGTTTTATTTTTCATGATGATTGATTTGAGTCGGAGATTCATTTAACAGAAGCCAATATAATCCCAATGTTTGAATGGCTTCAAAGAATTTTTCGAAATCTACGGGTTTCCGGATATAACTGTTTGCACCTAACGAATAGCCACTCAAAATATCCTGATCTTCTTTCGAAGAAGTCAGTATTACAACCGGTAAAAGTTTTGTATTTTCGTTTTCCCGTATTGCTTTCAACACTTCAAAGCCATTTACCTTGGGTAGTTTTAAATCAAGCAAAATAAGGGTCGGTACATCAAGCGGATTTTTTCCATGATATTTTCCTCTGCAGAATAAATAATTGAGTGCTTCTTCACCATCTTCGATGCTAATGACTTTGTTCTTAATATTGCTCTTATCGAAAGCCCTGAGCGTTAAAGCGATATCATCCTCATTGTCTTCTACCAAAAGGATCACTTTTTCATTCTTGATTTTATCCATATGATATAGTTTTATAGGGTGAAATAAAATGTTGTCCCTTCATTCAACTGACTTTTCGCCCAAATATCACCGTGATGTCTACGGATTATACGCTGAACAGTGGATAGCCCGACACCCACGCCCGGATATTCTTTTTCGGAATGCAGTCGTTGAAAGGCACTAAACAGTTTGTCGACATATTTCATATCGAATCCAACCCCATTATCCCTAATGAAATAGACATTTTTTGAATTTTCATTAAAAGTGCCAAACTCTATGACCGTCTTTTCATTCCTGGAAGTGAATTTCCATGCATTACTCAGCAGGTTATCGAATATGATTCTCAGTAAATTTAAATCCCCAAAAGTAATGATATTTTCGGGAATAACAAAGCTGACATTTCTCGATGAATTTGTTTCTGTCAGAGAGTTAGCAATTTCTTTCACAATAAATGAAAGATTGACTTCTTCAAAATTCATTTCTAAGCGTGAAATCCTGGAAAGCCTTAACAAACTATCAATCAATCGATCCATTTTAAGAGTGGCAGCTCTGATTCTGTCTATATAATCCCTTCCGGTTTCATCTAAATTGTCGTGATAATCTTCTAATAAAGCAAGACTAAAACCGTCAATTCCCCGCAACGGTGCCCGCAAATCATGCGAAACGGAATATGAAAATGATTCCAGTTCTTTGTTGGCGTTTTCCAGTTGAACAGTTCGTTCAATCACGCGTTGTTCCAACATTTTATTTAGCATAAATACTTCTTCTTCGGAATGTTTGCGTTCAGCTTCAACATCAAAAAATTCGAGCGCATAGGAGATATCCATTGCCAACTTGTCGAGAAGATCTATTTCCAAATCGTTGAAATAGCCAACTTCATCTGAATAAAGCGTAAGGGCACCTGTAACTTTGCCTGAAATTTTTAGCGGTAATGCAATGGACGATCGGTATCCCCGCTTTAATGCATTTTCACACCAGGGAATCATGTTTTTGTCATTTGCAATATCATTACTAGACACAGATTTGCCCTTAATTATTGACCTCCCTGTGGGCCCATAGCTAAGTACTTCATCACCCAAATCTATATTCAAGTTATCGAGATACCCGTCTGATTTGCCATAAGAAGCCACTACATCAACTTTATTGGTTTGGGGGTTTACCATTCCAAACCAAGACATTAAAAAATTACCATCATCTACGGCAATCTGGCAAATTTTATCAAAAAGCTCATGTTTTTCCCGTGTGTGAACAATGGCTTTGTTGACATTACCCAGCACCATATAAACCCGGCTTAGTCTGACAATTTCCTCTTCTGCTTTCTTGCGTTCGGTAATGTCTTCAACTTTTCCAATCATACGTGTTATTTTACCATTTTCATCGCGCAAGGTCTCGGCAATCGCGTAAATGTTGATGATACTACCATCCTTCTTCAGGGTCCGGTATTCAAGCTCATAAGGCCGTTTACCACTCAGTGCATCCGCGGAAACTGAACGAATATGTTTCCGGTCGTCCGGATGAACTAAGTTTTCGATAAAATGTTTGAATACTAATTCAGTCGGCATTTCCGGATCGACATCGAATATCCGGAACATGTTTGCTGACCAACTTGCCGAATCAGTGGCAACTTCATAGTTCCAGCTTCCGGTCTTACCGATACGTTCAGCTTCAGTAAGGTCGTGTTCGCTGCGTTTCAGCTTTTCCTCAGCTATTTTTCTGTCGGTAATATCAGTAGAAATACCTCCAACGGCATAAACATTCCCCGTTGAATCAAAAAGTGGAAATTTCTGAGTCAGGAAATAATGCTTTCCGTTTGCCTGGTCATGCTCTTCTTCGAATGTGTTGATCTGTTTGGTCTGAATAACCAGCAGGTCGTTATTCCTGTGTTGTTCAGCCAACTCTTTTGGCATGATTTCGTCCCTCGTTTTCCCGATTATCTCGTCTTTTTTCAGGCCAAACAACACTTCCAGTTCTTGATTTGCCAGGATAAATCTTGCTTCCAGGTCGGTCAGGTAAATCAGCGAATGACTATTATCGATAATGTTCTGAATCAACAAATTACTCTCATTCAATGCTTTTTCAGTTAGTCTTCTTTCTTGAATTTCTACCTTCAGTTCTTCAATCAGATTCAACGAATCTAGTTTTGATTTTTCAAGTTCTTTTACATAGTCCTGAATCTCTATCAATCGCTGTTTGTCAACGTCTTCGAGAGTTTCAGTTCTCTTTTTCAGTTCCGATTCAAATTGTAATCTTTCTAAAATGACAGCGAGCATTTGAATGGCATTTTGAAGCAATTGTTTCACTTCGATAGCAGGCTCGTTAAATGACGAGATATACCCGAAGGAATAATGTGTGGTTGAGACTGCTTCAGAATAAGTTGCACCTTCCTTTTTTGTAACTGAAAATGTAAAATCATAAGGGTAGAACAACTCCTCTAAGCTCTCCTGAAAAAGCGAAATGATTTTCTCTCTGTCATGCATTTGTGACAAAGTAAATAACAACAGAAACAAATCGTATAAACTGTTCATATTCTTATTTTGAGTTCACATAGGTTGGAGCATTTTCTTTTAACCAGGTATCAGGGTCTTTGTAAAATGGATTCTGCGTGATCGTATGTTTCGAAATCATATATGGATGCGTTTGCAAAACTTTCAAGATGATGGCACCCGAAAATTTTGTTGTATTGTACATACAAATGCTAATCCAGGGTTTTCCGGGAATAAAATAATTCAGTCGTGATTCGTAAACCATTAAATCTTCCACTCCTGGAATGGCCTGTATTGCCCAAACCATTTCAGCAGTGGCACGGATATTTCGCTTTCCCCGTTTCTGCGACTCAACAAAGAAAGTGCCCAATCCTTCGTCCATAGCACGTGGTGAGAAATGTCCATCGGGATAATAAAGCTCCCTGGCACTGGAAATGCTGAATTTATTTTCATCGATCACATGCCCGCAACAATCGGGGAAATGGGTATCGTATTGTTCAACGAAATCTTCGGGAGTTCGTTCCACAGGACAATACATCTGAAGGTCCCCGGCCAGATCGCCAGCATGCAGAAATCCCATAACAATTTCATCACGCTCTTCTTCTGTTTCGTACAAACCACAGATATGTGCACCCCAATTACATTCAAAATTATTAAACCCTAAATCGAGCTTTTCCTGATCAGATGTTTTAATGTACATACTAGTTCCTCCTTAATTTAATCCCGGGATTGTATATCTCTCCCGTATATTCTGTTTTTCCCAGACTCACTAATTTTCTTTTTCAATTACGCAATTTTAAGATCACATCGTATGGCGATTTTAGTGTAAAGTTACAAATCGTTTATTCATATTTCTACTGAAATTTCTGCATTTTTAGTTTTCAGGAATGTAAATTATTGCACCCTGTACATTCACAGCAATTTTAGCTTTATCATGCAAAATAAAAACTTGTTCCGATTTTAACTTTCCCAGATGCATCTTTAATCCTGAACTCGTAACGCAGAGTATTTCGCAGATAATTTTCTGATCCGTCTTAATCAGTGTTCTCGGAATCGGCCTTATCTGTGTACCTTCTTGAGTTCGCTTACTGAAGGGCACTGATATATAAACTCTAACACGAAAGTGAATTTGGAATCGCAACCCGAATACATGTTTCTATATTGGGTAAACTCGTGATCTTCAATTCTCCGTTCAATAATAGAGCTCTTTCTTTCATAAAAATCAACCCGGTAGAATCAGGATTGGATAGTTTTTCCGGTTTAAACCCAATCCCGTTATCACAAATTTCAAGGATTAGTTTATTCTCAGACTGATATATATTAATTCTCACGTTGGTAGCTTTTGAATGTTGAGCCACATTTGCCATGGCATATTGAAAAATCCGAAACAAGGATGTTTCAGTATTTTTATCAATATCCAGTTTTTGAAAATCATTATTGATATCACATGTGATTTTAAATTCTTCCTCAAAATCAGTCGTAAATATTTTTACAGCTTCTAGTAATCCAACTAAATAAAGGACTTCGTTTCTTAACTCATTCATAAGTCTCATGGACGAATTAATTGAATGTCCTACAACGTCATAGCTGTGATCTAATTTTATAAACAAATCTTCTGTTTCTGTATTGATGTTTTTTAATAACACTTTTTTCTTCAACATACCTATATCCATTCTCAATGCAACTAAAATCTGACTTAGTTCATTATCCAGTTGAGTTGCTAATATGATTTTTTCTTCTTCATGAATTTTGAGCAGATGGGTAGTAAATTTCTTCAGTTGTTCCTGCGAATTTATTAATTCATCTTCGGCATGTTTTCTATCGGTAATATCGCGGAATGACCATACCCGCCCAACTGTTGAATCGTCCATGACTATAGGTGATGAGAATCTTTCAAAAGTCCGGCCATCCTTGAAATATAGAAAATCTAAATCTTCTTCTGTCGATTGGTAAAGTTTATGAACCTTTGAAATAAACTCATTGGGATTTGTCAACTGGTCCATCACGAAATCAATCATTGCATTTTCTTCTCCTGATTCAATTATCTGTAGTGGAATTCTCCATAGTTCGGCAAATCGTTTATTTGTTTTGATAATTTTCCCTTTTCCATCAACAGCCAAAATACCATCTGCAGTAGATTCAAGGATTACTTTCAACTTAATTTCACTTTCGCGAAGTCTCTCTTCGGCGCGCCTGCGGTCAATTACTGTCGCTATCAGGCTTCCAACCGAATACAAAAATTGAAGATCCCGATCAGAGTATTCGTTTTCTTTTTTATAGTGTTGTAGAACTAAAACACCGATTGTTCGGGTCGGAGTTTGTAACGGCACTCCAATCCAGGAAGGTGAAGACGAACCGACCAACTCCACTTCGTTTTGTTCTTTGAGTTGTTGAAATAACTCTTGTGAAAAAAGCAAAGGTTTTCCGCTACGGAATACATAGGCCGACAAACTTTTGCGCATGGCAGCAGGCTCAGGAATAGGATCAAACTCATCTACCCAATATGGGAAGCTAAAAAGTCCGGTCTTTTGATTGTAAAGAGCCACGAATATATTATCCGTATAAAGCACTTTTCCAAGCGAACGATGGATTGACTTCAGCAACTCATCAAAGTTACTTGTGGTGGTAACACCATGCGTAATATCATATAGTACCTGTTTCTCTAACTCCATGCGTTTACGCTTGGTAATGTCCCGTTGAACGCCTAGAAATCCCACGATATTACCATTCTGATCAATGACAGGATTGGCCGAGCCTTCTATTTCTATTAGTTTCCCATCTTTGCATTTATTATAATATTCTGATTTGGAAATGGATTGCTTGTTTAATAATGCTTCCCAAAATAATTCAAAATGCTCTTTTTTATAGGTACCGTTATTCAGTATTCTTGGAGTCTTTAATCCTACTACTTCTTCGGCAGAATATCCGTATGTTTTGGTGAATTCCGGATTGATATAAGTTATAATTCCCTCCTTATCGGTCAGGAAAACTATCTCCTGCGAGTTGTTAATAGCAAAATTTAGTTTTTGCAGTGCTTCCACCGATTTAATTCTTTCTTTGTAGAAAAGTGTTCGTTGATGCCGCCATAAGAATAACAACCCCAACCCGATAAAAAGAAATATCCCGGATGAAAATATTACGGTCTGCCAGACCTCTATTCTAAGGGGTGTATAAGCTTCACTGGTATCTTGTTTTACCAACAGATACCAGGGCGAATCCGGTACTTGCCTGATATATGCTATCACGGCCTTTCCACGATAGTCGATCACATCATCCACTAAACCCTTTTGTCCAAGTACTGCCCTGACTCCTGCAACGTTTTTGTTTTCAAGCGGGACCTTTAAATTCAGAGCAGAATTCTTATGAAAACGCAACTCGTTTAAAAAAACGGCTTTGTGATCCTCCAGACGTAAGATATTCGTTTCCGAAGTTTGGCTTGGTATGGGCCAATTGGCAAGGATCGTATAAAAATATGTTTTCGGATCAATCCGCAACTCGATGACACCAATCAATTGATGTGCAGATAGTATCGGAATAAGTATATTTAGAAATACTTTCTGTTTAAAACCGTCAGGATAAAAGTCTTCGAAAACCAACTTCCCTGCAAGGAGCGAATCAATATTGCTGGCTGAAATGAAAGCCTTTTGACGTTCTGCAGTTTCCGGAAAAACTATTTTCTTTACCAGTTGAGGGTCTGTCAACATGACAGCGTTGTAATTAAACGCGGTTTTAAATTCTTGCAACCATACTTGAATTTCCCTTTTTGCAGCGTGGTCGGTTGGGTTCGTGAAATAGCGTTTAACAATAACGGCAAATGCTTCATTCTCGAATAATGTCTCGGCAATTCCCAGCTGTTCGTGCCGCCAATGCTCAATCTCATGGACTTTTAAATCAGCAATCGTTCTTAATTGATTTTCAATATTTGTCCTGAAATGTATTTCAATATTTTTGATATATTGGGTGGCGATAATTGCAATAACCCCCCCGATAATTATATATATTGCTAAATATGAATATCGTAACCGGCTTCCTTTTATCCCGTTTTTTTTCATAAATATCATCCTTTCTTATAAATCCTAAACCAATAATATATCCAAAATATCTAAATTCATGCCTTTTCAAATCGAATACGGAATTTCCACCTGTATATTCCCACACTGATTTTCAAACTCTTCACCTATAATACTCCATTCAATAATACGGTTCTCTCTTCTTATATTTCAACCTGTAGAATCAGGATTAATAAGTTTATTTCCGGATTAAATGCTCTCCCGTTAACCCAAATTCCAAATATTATGGTCACAAACCGAATGATCTGAATTAATTCTTATGTTGGTAGCTTCCTTGATAGGCCTGTACTTTAATGATGAACATAATGCTAAACAAGTTCCCAACCCTCTGTCTGGCTTCACAACAGGGTAAACCTTACCCTTTGAAGCAATTGTTACGGGGAATACGCCGATTAAGCCCAATCCCTGGAGAACTTGTCCGATAAGTAGTAATGTGAAATCATGAGAAAGTAAAACAAGAAGTGATCCAAATCCAAAAACTGCCAATGATACAGTGTAAATTGACTTTTGGCTGTGGGTTTTGGATAATTTGTATAATACGGGTAGCCCGGGTAAGTAAAAAAGAAGATATACATTGAAAATCCAACTCACATTTTGATTGTGAATTTGCATGTATTTTTCAATTGCCGGTATTCCCGGACTAACTATCGATACATCGTGTGCACCCATTAGAACACCAACAAAAAATAGCACTAAAATCGTGGTGTTTTCCCGAGCCTGATCCATTTTTAGGGTTTTAGATCATGTTAATTCAAGAGTGTAATTATAAATTATTGCTTTATTTGTATAATTGCTTCAATCTTTTTCAAAATCATATGTAAATATAAGAACTTATTTCAGTTCCATGACAAATTATTTCATTTATTTCAACTAAAACATGTAGTAATAAATTAAAATAAATTAATAGGTAAAAGCTTTTATATCACAGGATTCCTGAAAAATGAGGTTTCCGTTGTAGGGGGGAGACAAGAAACTAATCAGAAAGTCTGAATCCAATAAAACAGACGCTTCCTGTCATCATGATGAAGCCTGGTATGAATACTCATTTATCTGGAACTGCAATCTTATTCAGAGGTACTAATAATCGTACCAGTCTTCTCATTCAAATATGTGAATTTGTACAATACAAACAATTTGGATTAAAATCATTATTTTGTTGGTCATGACCGTTGGTGACCTGCAACAAGTATCATTATTTAATCATTCTATCAAATACATTTCTTTGTCAACGTACAGCTAATTGGTCTTTGAAAATTATTCTATCTCTTTAGATTTTCTCTTTGCTTCAATATCCAGAAATTGTTCGCGAAACCCCATTCCCCATTCTTCCATTGCCATGGTTATTGGTAATAAAGTTCTCCCTAAATCAGTAAGCTCATATTCAACTTTGGG
>Ga0302271_10004020_pt1 | contig 11967 bp, 11 predicted proteins | sample III_Bog_N1_1_FD_198767 | JGI IMG/M metagenome (GOLD analysis project Ga0302271, IMG submission 198767) | Peat permafrost microbial communities from Stordalen Mire near Abisko, Sweden - III_Bog_N1_1 | ecosystem: Environmental > Terrestrial > Soil > Wetlands > Peat | place: Sweden: Abisko... | reverse complement strand
GATACAAATAAAGATTCAATGGGTTTACAACAAGGCAAGGTTGATACAATGACTAAACTTTTAGCACAAGTAGATGATCTTACGGCTAAAGTTGTTACGTATAGTGATAAAATTGTTGAACAAGACGATAAAAATAAACAGATGAAAGAAGAACAAGACACTAGATATAATGAATTGAAGTTGGCATTTAAAGAATTAACTGATAAATTTACTATTCTTTCTGCTGAAGCAGGTGTAACAAGTTCTAAACTAAACGCTGCTGAAACAAAATTAACCATAACAGAAGATAAATTGAAGGTGGCAGAAGATAAACTAACAATTGCTGAAAAAACTATCTGTTACATGCAATCTCAGATGGAAGTAATGAAAGTAGAAAATAATGAACTTACTGAAAGAGTTGAATTTGAACATAACGAAACAATAAAGTTAAGTGAAGGTGTCAATATCCTTACTCAACAGTTACGCGAAAAGGAAATTCCTCCAAAATGGCAGGATACCAAACCAATTACCTATCCAGAAATCAATCGAAGGAAGAAATAGGAGAAATAAATCGTATGGAAAAAATCAGCATTGAATTGAAAAAAGTAGAACCGCAAGAACGCTATATTAACGGAAAGATGTTTTTGGTTGAACAATATATTTCTAGGGATGTTGAAAATAAACTTATAAAGTTTTATATGGATACATACTTCTCAACGGAAACATTTGAAGGTGCTATTCCTGAAATTAAGCCTTTACGAAATTATATTGCGGCAGAGAGAGTCCTACAAATGTCAATGATTGATTTACTTAGCAATATTGATATTTCAACTCTTGATTTTGATCTTTTCATTGCGCATGTAGGGTTCAATACGATTTCATCTAATCTTGTTAATTATGATGAGTTTAGGAATAATCTTGACCGTGTAGTTTCAATTATTGAGAAACAATTAGAGTTATCCCAAACAATCACTACACTCAAAGAACAACTCTATACATTTTTAGCAGAATTACCTACTAAATTTGATATTGAAGGAATGAAAACTCAACTATCATCTTTAGCAACGGAAGTAAAAGATAGTCCTTTATCTCCGTTACTTGTGGAGTCCGTAAAACAACCTAAAAAAACTACCAAAACCAAAAATAAAAAGGCGGAATAAAATATCATGGTTATCAGTGATGTAAATGCAAATGGAAGGTTCAGGCGTAAACTTAATGAACGGTGTATTGAGTGTGGGGGAAATTTAGAGTTGAGAACCGTTCAGGAAAGTTACATTTGGGATGGGGAAGAATTTTCTGTTCCAGTTGATAAGAAAATCTGTTCAGTTTGTGGGGGTGTTACAGAAACAGAAAAAGAAACTCGTCACTGGAAGAAACGAAGGGGAAATTTAGAAGTGTAATCTAGATAATCTAATTGTATGGAGGTGATATTATGGGACAAGTAGTTATAACTACTAACATACAATTAGACGCTATGATGAAAGATATTCTTGAAAAAGTGTTTGAAAAAGTATCTGATAGTGTTCTTAAAAAATTTCAGATTGAGTATTTAAAAAAGATAGCGTATCGAGGATATGAAAATTATTCTGGTAATTCTGTTTATAAAAATGATTCCCCCGATAACTCATTTTTTAATAGTTGGGAATGGTCTGAAATAAAGTTTTCTGCTAATGAAATTACTCGAACAATGTGGTATAACTGGCAAAAAATGAATATGGATGCTAACGCTTTTGGAACAAATATAGGTATTCACTCTTCGCTTGTGAAAGGTTGGGATGTTGACGAGCGCAGTTATCTCGCCGAGACACTAAATAAGTCTGCTCCAAGTTCTAGTTTGCCCATGAGTGTTCCGCGTCCAGGTGCATATTGGGATGATTTCATTCGAGATTACGTCACATCAAATAAACTAAAACAAGAATTTGATAAGGCTTTTGCTGATTTTGGTATTCGGGCAGGATAGAAATAGTTTATTCCTGTCTTTTATATTTTATTCTTCTCTTATTATAAGGAGGTTTTACAATGACTATGGATTTGCACACCGCTTTGATTTGGCTTTTGAACTCTGGTGGAGCCGCAATTGTGGCTAGTTTCGTTCTCGAACGTATTGCCGCATATGATTCTTTGGCCGCTGAAGTCAAAAAGAATATCTTTATTGCCGTTTCCGTTGTGATTTCGTTGGTTGCTTACTGCGTTCTTACTTATGTTCCTGTTGCCGTTCTTGACCAAATTGCTCCTTTCTTTATGGTTATTTACGCCGCAGTTGTAGCCGCTGTTTCTGGTACTGCGTTCCATAACAATATTGATGTCAAGAAAGATCCTGCTAAGGGTTAATTTTGTGGAAGGTTAGATGTAAGTAAGTTTTATTATACTTTACTCATAGTATACAAAAATGTATACTATGAGTAAAGTGATTTATTTTGTAGGAATGAAAGGATAATGTGAAATGAATTATGAATTGATTTTGGATGATAGAGTTTTACAATTATATTTAAAAGAATATTTCGCCAAATATCCTAAACGCAGAGTACCACCAATTAAAGGTGTGTTTCCACCAAGTTTAAATAGATTTACGGCAATGAAAAGAATAGTGCAGAATGACGCCAAACAAAAATGGAAAGATGTCGCTGTTTGGATGGCTAGTTTTTATAAAATAGCAAATCTACAATTAGATAAAAATATCACTATTACTTATTCGTTTTATTGGAAAGATCATCGTAGGCGAGATGTTGATAATACTGTGCTTGCCCCAAAATTTGTTAATGACGGACTGGTAAATGCCGGTGTTATGACAGATGATGATGGGGAAAGAGTTAGATTGGTTTTTGATGTATTTAGATATGACAAAGACAACCCAAGAATGATTATAAATATTAATGATGGAAGGGATTAGGATATATGAGAGAGAAAATTTGTGGAATATATTGCATAGAAAATGTTGTAGATAATAAGAAATATATTGGGCAAAGCAGAGATATAGAAACAAGATATTCTTGTCACAAAAATCATTTAAAAAATAACATAGATAGTAAATATCTTCAACACGCATATAATAAATATGGAGTTGAAAATTTTATCTATTATGTACTCGAATTATGTAAAATAGATGATTTGAATGAAGGTGAAGTTTCTTGGATAGAAAAATTACAATCAAATAATCCTTTATTTGGATATAATTTATTACATGGGGGTGGAAGTCCCAAAAACATTTCAAAAGAAACCAGATTAAAACATTCTAAGAATAGAATTGGTCGTCCTAATCCCATGTTGAACAAACATCATAGCGAAGAATCAAAAAAGAAAATGAGTGAAACAAGACTATTATTAGATTATAGTGGTGAAAAATCTCCATTTTTTAACAAACATGTTTCCGAAGAAGTAAAAAAGCACCTATCTGAAATAAGAACAGGGACAAAACAAGATAAAGAAACAACCGAAAAAATAAGAAGATCTATCATCGGGAAAAAGAGAGTTGGATCAAGTAGTAAATATATGGGAGTAAGTTTTAGCAAAAAAGATAAATTATATTGTATGAGTTTTTGCGGGAAAAGAAAATGTTTTAAAAATGAAATAGATGCCGCAAAATGTTTTGACGAAAAATCATGGGAATTGCTACATGACTTAAGTAAATTAAATTTTCCAGAAAATTATGAAAACAAAGGGGTATTATAATATGGGTAGAGCAACGTTTTCCAAACACATAACTTCAGATGAATTGACGGCACAGATTAATCCTGAGAATCTAAAACTCATGAAAAGATTTTTGAAGGATAAATTAACTCGCGCATCTGAAAAAACAATTAAGGTGTACGAATCAAATTTAACTATATTTTTTACGTGGAATTTATTAGAAAATAATAATAAATTTTTTATAGATATTAAAAAGATTGAATTTTCGGATTTCTTTAGTTATGTTTCAAGTGAATTAAAAGTTGGTTCAGCCAGGATGAATAATTTCAGAAGTGTTCTATCATCTTTATCTATTTTTATCGAACGTTTTTTTGATGTTGAGTATCCTGGATTCAGAAACGTTATTTTGAAAGTAATAGAATCTTCAAGCAAAGAATTAAGACGCGAAAAGACGATATTAACTGATAGCCAAATTGAAAATTTACTTCAACACCTTTCTGAAAAAAATAAGCAACAGGCGGCATGGTTAGCATTAGCAATTTGTAGTGGGGCAAGATTTTCAGAATTGCTTAGAATGGATGTTGATTTAATCGATGAAAACAATACCGCTTTCGGTGACATTTTCCTTCAGACGAAAAAACCCATTCGAACAAAAGGTAGAAACAAGGGTAAAATGCTTTACAAATATGTATTAAGGGATAAGTTTCTTCCTTATCATAAAGCATGGATGATTGAACGCGATGAAATTATGAAATCAAAGAATCAAACACATAATTCTATGTTTATTCAAAGGGATGGTACTCCTGCGACAGAAGGCGTTATTCGTGGATGGATAGAAAGTTTTGAAGAATTTTTGGGGGTTCCAACATATCCCCATGCTTTTCGCCACTATTTAACAACGCTTCTTTCTAAGAAAAAAATTCCAGCGGAATTAATTCAAAGTATTTTTGGATGGGAGAGCGATTCGATGGTAAGACTTTATGACGATCAAGAAAGTCGGGATAAAGAGTGGGTTGAATTAGAGAATTTAAGAACTTAATAAAATGAGAATTTTATGCACCAAATTTGTGTTTTTTATGTCGTTTTCTTACATAATTCTAATAAAAAGTGTAGGAAAACGACATAGATATATGAACTTTCTTATATAATGTTAATAATTGTTGATAATGTAACCTCCCGATAGGGAGAATTTTATAAAAGGAGGTTATGGATGGCAAATGAGTATTCGCTCTTACTAAAATCTAAAATTCAGGTAGACATTGATAATCTAGAGGCAACAAAAAAACAGTTACAAGAATATTTAAAAATACAAATGCAGATTGATGTTTCCAACCTAGACAAATTACCTGGAGAAATAAGAAAACGTTTTGAACAAATAAAGGAAACGACAGACCAACTTGCCAATATAAAAATTGGTGAAAATAAAAACGGTGTTATAAATTCTGTTCAACTTCAATATATGGATGAAGCCAACAGAAAACTAACCGAGTATTACACATTGGAACAAAAGGTCAACGAAACAACGGGTGCTACTGAATCTGTTTGGACTAAAAGAGCAGTTGCCAATGACAATATTCTTAAAACATCTCAACAGTTAGAAAAAGTTGACGCCCAAATTGTCGCTAATAAAGAAAAAGAAGCGGCCATAAATGAACGTATACAGATTCAGAATGATAAATCTGCTGAAAAGTATGTTCAAAGTGCTAAAGAATTTTTAGCAAAATCCCAAAATATGACAGGGGCAGGTGTCTTACCCGCACAAGATCTTGCAAAACAAATTGTTCAACTTGGTCAAGTTAGAGAAGCGGCGGTTAAAGCTGGAACTGGAACCGCACAATATGACACACAACTAAAGCAGATGAACGCTGATTTGCGTGTTGCTCAAGCTGGACTGTCTGGTGCTTCGGGTGGGTTGAAAGATTGGGGATCTCAACTTCAACAGGCAATTAAAACCACTATTACTTATACCTTTACAACAGGTTTAATGTATGCGGCATTATCTCAATTGAAAGATGGTGTTCAGTACATAAAAGATTTGAACAAAGAGATGGTTTCTATTCAGATGGTTACAGGGCAAACTAAAGAGCAAATTGATGGAATGGCATTGTCTTATAATAAATTGGCTAAAGCAATGTCGGTTACAACCATGGAAGTCGCATCAGGAAGCCTTGAATTTATCAGGCAAGGTAAAAGCGCGGAAGAAACTGGGATTTTGATTAAGAATAGTTTAATGCTTGCAAAACTCGGTAACATGGAAACCGCAGATTCTTCAGATAGATTGACAAGTATTATGAATGGTTTTAAGATGAAAGCCGAAGAAACAGGTGTAGTTGTAGATAAACTTACGGGTTTGGACAATGCCTTTGCGACTTCGGTGAATGAAATAAGTACAGCAATGAAATATGGATCTAATGTGGCGGGTCAAGTAGGTGTTGATTTCGACCACTTAGCAGCATACATTACGGTAATCTCAAGTACGACTAGACAAAGCGCGGAAATGATCGGTCAAGCCCTATCCCATTAAGTGCAAAATCACTTGACAATTTGGGGCTTTATGATATAATAAATAAGTCATAAAGAAAATTATCTCTAATTGAATCGAAAACCCTGTAGAGGGCAACGACGGGCAAGATTATATATTATAAGGAAAATAAAAATGAAATCAAATATAAATTGTGAACATTGTGGCAAATGTTTCACGCCCAAAAACAATAAACAAAAATTTTGTTGTTTAGATTGCAAAAGAAAACACGCATATGATACAAAAACTTTTGAACACGTTTGTTCAGAATGTAATATTTCGTTTAAAAGTAAATCTACCCATTTGAAGAGCAAAAATTCGTTTTGTTCAAAGGAATGTGAAGATAAATTTAAATATAAAAAATATAATGAAACTAGAACTTGCGAAATTTGTAAGAATGAATTCCAATGTAGAAAATCCATAAAACAAAGGTTTTGTTCTTTGATTTGTCAAATACAATGGCAGAAAGAAAATCCAAGAACTGGAGATAAACATCCATGTTTCAAAAAAGATTTGCAAAGAATTTTTATGTGCGAAATATGTAAAACAGAATTTATTCCAAAGAAAATACGAAAAAATGCTAGATTCTGTTCTGACGAATGCAGACAGAAGTGGTATGCAGACGATTTTAGTCAAAGAGAAGAATGGAAGGAATCTAAAATAATTTGGGCAACTTCTGAAATGAAAAAACATAACAAACCAGAAAGTTCCGCTCAAGTAATTGTAAATAATATTTTGGAAAAAATGAATGTGAATTTTGAAAATGAAAGAATTTTCGGAAGATTTGCAGTTGATAATTTCTTATTAGATTATAATCTTGCGATTGAAGTTATGGGAACGTTCTGGCATTGTGATACCAGAATTTTTGATACCATAAAATATAAGAACCAGAAAACAAGAATACGAATGGATAAAATAAAAAATACAGTTATAACAAAAAACTATAATGTTCCAATTTTATATATTTGGGAATATGATTTACAAAACAATTTATCAACGTGTATTGAACTTATAAAATTGTTTATATCTATCAACGGAAAATTAAACAATTTTGATAGTTGTAACTACTCTTTATTTACAAATACTTTATTGGAAAATAAAGATAAAACAATTCAATACATGTATTGGGACATAAAAGACATAAACAACGCCATATTGCCAGATCGAAAAGAAAAAATGTCTCATATCCAACAAGATAAGTGGACAACTTTTAAATGTGAAAATTGTGGAACTGAAAAGAAAGAATTGACTTCTCATTATTCAAAAAGTAAGAATCATTTTTGTTCAATGAAATGCTACAGAGAATTTATAAATTCTAAATAACTGCCACGTTATTTAGAATTTTCCTTATAATATGCAATCAGCCTTAACGACTGAAACGAGATAAAACCATTAAATAATGGTTGTGAAACAGTCTGGACACACGATATAACTAATGAAACGTGTGAGAGAAAGTCAAGTGTAAAGACACTTTTGGAAGAACTTTCTCCTCCTAATCGGATGATTAGGTCATAAAGTAACAGAATGAAGAACGATTTTTACGCGCATGTCTGATGTATCAAACTCCAAAGCAATTGATGAATTTGGAGAACCAATTAATAATGTAGAAAAATCTCTTCGTAGAGTTGGAATTGAACTTAGAGATAACAATAATACTTTTAGAAATATGCAGGATGTTATTGCTGAAATTGGTGATAAATGGAAAACATTTTCACAAGCAGATCAAAACTATATCGCTAGAAATATTGCTGGTACGAGACAAAAAGAACAATTTCTTGTCCTTATGAATAACCAAGTGGCTCTTCAAAAGGCATTAACCACTGAAACAGAATCTACGGGTTTAGCCACAGAACGTTATAAAATTTTTCAAGAAGGTGCTGAAGCTTCACAGAATAGACTAACTGCATCCTGGGAAGGCATGTGGCAAAAAACCATGAATTCAGATGGTTTAATTTTTGTCACAAATCTTGCAGCAAAAATTCTTGAAATGGCAGATAATGCTGGTGGTCTAGTTGTGTCTTTAGGAAAACTTGCTGTTCCCGCACTGAATTCATTACAGAGCATTGTAGATTATCTTCAAAAAAGCGATGCGTTTTGGGCGGTTGTAAATTGGGGTAAAAATACATTTTCGGGTGGAACTAAAACATCTGATTCTACAATGTTTGGAACTCCTTTTGGTGGAAGTTTTGGAGGGTCAACAGACCAAGTTGCAAAACAAGGCACTTTCTTGAAACAACAGGCCGCCGATACTGAAAAAATTAATGCTCTTGAGGAAATGCGTTTAGATAGATCAAAGGGTCTTACAACAGAATTAGAAAAACAAACTGAAGCAATAAAGGAATATACAACATTTGCAGACGATCTAAAAGGTATTGGCGAATCCGTATCTCTAACTCAAGATATGATTTCTAAATCTATTGCCGGTACTCTACAATATTCAGATATACAAAAACTTGTTGATGCCGATCAAAAATACTTAGATTTCATTACGGTAGAAAATGGTCAAATCAAGATAAATACAGAAGGTATGAGACAATATGATATTGCTAAGGCATTAGACGCTCTAACTACTGCTAAACAAAATAACGCTACTGAACAAGAAATAGCAGTATTACAATCATATTACGACTCTCTCAAAAACGGTACTGCTTATCTCGCTACTTACCAGAAAGCACAAGAAGATGCTATGAAAGCAGCAGAAAAAGCCGCAGAGGAAGCGAAAAAAGCCATTCAAGAACAGATTGACGCTGCTAAAAAACTTCTTGATATGACTATCTCCATGATCAAACAAGAAAAAGAAGCAGAAAAACAACGTCTTCAAGATCAACTAGATAATTATAAAAAGAAAAAAGAAGCGCAAAATAAAGCAATTCATGAAGAAAAAGATGCTGAAAAGAAACAACTTGAAGATCAACTTAAGGGTTATAAAGATTTAATTCAGGCACGTAAGGATGCCCTTGATGCTAAACTTGCCGAAGACAACTATCAAAAAAGTGTTCAGAAACAAGGTAACGTTATAGCAGATCTACAATCTCAAATTGATCTTTTGGCATTAGATACTTCGGAAGAAGCTACTGCTAAACGTCTTGAACTTGAAAAACAATTAGCAGATGATAAGTCTACACTCGAAGATGACCAGAATCAACATTCTGTTGATGGTCAAAAAGCGGCATTAGACGCTGAAGAAAAGACATACGAAGATTTCATCAATAATAAACTTGAAGAAATAGACGCTTATCTAAAACAAGTTGATGATAAAATGCAAGAAGAAATCGATAAACATGATCAGCAAATACAAGATCAAATAAAAGCAATCGATGACTATTTATCTAATTCTGGCGATCTAATGAATGCGGCAATAGACTTAATCACTAATCATTCCGCAGAAACATTTGCAAAATTGATGGAATGGAATAGGAAATACGGCACAGGGATAGATGAAGATGTAACTCAAGCCTGGAATAAAGGTCAAGTTGCCGCAATGAAATATCAACAATTGATTATTAATTTGAATTCAATTAAACCCGCCGAAGTTCCTGATTATGCCGGTGATTTTATGGCGGCAACCGCTGCAATTAAGGATGCAACAGCCGCATATAAAGAGTTTATTGATACAATGCTAAATAATCCAGCATTAGGATCTAGCACTACTCCTGACCCCAATGGTGTTCCAAATACTGGCGCTCCATTTAGACATACTGGTGTGGCAACAGGTTTTGTAAAAGGTCTAAAATCTAATGAGGAATTCGCTACTTTGATGGCAGGAGAACTTGTCATCAATGCCGATCAGATGAATAAATTCATGAATCGAACATTACCACAAATTGCCCAATCATCTACTATTAATAATGGTGGTGGATTACACATAGATAATTTATTAACTATCAATGGTAACGTTGATAAAACTGTTTTACCTGATATAAAGGCAATAGCAAACAATGTCATGGAACAGATTAATAACTCTATGAAGAATCGTGGATTTGTTCGTCCAACATTTAGTACGGGAATTTAATATTTTAAAAAAAGAGGATAGGTTTTTATAACTATCCTCTTTTAATTATATTTACAAATTAAAAAATAAAACTTTAGGAAGGAGTTGATAAAATGGGATTTAAGGCAACTAAGTTCGTATTTAATGGAATTCCTTCCGAAGAACTAGGATTACTAATAACATCACTAGATTCGGGAGATTCTTCTAATCCAGGTGGAAATGACATTACACTATATACACAAAAAATATTCAAACGTCCTGTTCCATATTTCTTTGGAGTAACACAGGATAAGGTTTTACAATTTGATGTTGAATTTTCTTCAAGAGATGAGATAGACGCTGAACGTGCATCCATTATACAAAATATTCTTTTTGGGCAAATGGTGTATCATGAACTGAAAATAATACAGCCAGATATGGAGAATATCCATATGAACTGTTTTTTAATACAACCATCTATTAGAAAAATAGGTGGTCAGATAATGGGATTTAGATGTAGTGTTGTATGTGATTCTCCGTGGGCATGGAGTTATCTAAAATCAAAAATATATACATATTCAACACCTATTGGATTACGAACAGATACACAAATATTAAACAATATGTCGGCAAACAACTATTATACATTTCCGATTATGGTTATAACTATGAATAATTCTGGAGGGTATCTGCATATGACAAATACCACAGATAATTCTAGATATACAACGTTTGATACTCTTCTTGCGAATGAGGTTCTAACAGTAGATTGTGATAAACAAATATTATCATCATCTACTCTTATTCGTAGACTTCCGAATTTCAATAAGGTGTGGCCTCGTTTACTTCCAGGTAGAAATGATTATTCGTGGTCAGGTCACATTCATTCAATTGAATTTAAATATGAAAATGCAGTAAAGATAGGAGGATAAACAATGCTTCCTGGATTCGATAAATTTGGTCAACAAGATAAACCCTATACAATTCTATGTAATCCTAATAAGACAGAATTGGAATATTTAGGTGTAATGTATGATACTCAAGTAAATTTAAAATATAACGCCATGTCAGATATTTCCTTTCAATATCCCAGAACTATTGATGGTGGTGTTACGATTCAACCCGCATATGATTTACTAAAATCAAAAAGATTGGTTCTGGTAGAGAATATTGGTTATTTTATGATTGACTCCGTGAAAGAAACCACAGATGGAATTAAATCATATAAAACCGTTACCGCAAGTTCTCTTGAACAAGAATTGAATTATAAAAAAATATCTGCTTTTAATGGAACATTAAAGTTTTATGACGTAATCAGCCCACAGAATACATTCTTAGGGAAAGTCTTAAAAGATACTGGTTGGATTATTGGGACAATAGATCCTGCTTTATGGGATACGTATAGAACCTTCAATATTTCAGATGGTACAGTTTATAGTTTATTGATGAATGATGCAGAAGTTTCATACAGTTGTGTATTTTCGTTCAATACTTTTACAAAAACGGTTGATGCTAAGAAAACAACCAATGCAACAACACCAACAGATATTTACTTATCATATCAAAACTTAATTCAAAATGCTGATTTCACCGAGAAATCTGACGAAATAGTTACCGCATTATTTGTTTATGGTGGTGGTAATCTAGATATTCATTCTGTGAATCCACTCGGCACCAACTTTATATATAACTTCGATTATTATAAAACAACTGATTGGATGAGTCAAGACCTAATTGATGCTTTGACTGCATGGAGTGCATTAATTACCGCAAATCAAGCAACCTATTCTGCATACGTGGCAACTCTCAGAACAGAAAATTCTGATTTAATAACATTACAAAATCAGTTGATCGACTTACAAGCACAAAT
>Ga0302271_10004019_pt1 | contig 11968 bp, 8 predicted proteins | sample III_Bog_N1_1_FD_198767 | JGI IMG/M metagenome (GOLD analysis project Ga0302271, IMG submission 198767) | Peat permafrost microbial communities from Stordalen Mire near Abisko, Sweden - III_Bog_N1_1 | ecosystem: Environmental > Terrestrial > Soil > Wetlands > Peat | place: Sweden: Abisko... | reverse complement strand
AATCGTATTTGGACGATCAATTATTTAATGAATGGCATTGGAGTTGGCGTTGAATGAGATGAGAGCAATTAATAATACAAGATGATCATAACAAATATATATTGTAGACATTCGGAGGCAATACATATCTCCTTATGTATGGATATCAAAACTGACATCTGTTTGGTTGGGCTATCTAAGCGAGTTTAAGCTTTATTGCATTGAACATATGAAAGGGATCGATGTGCTGCCTGTAGGAATTGGCAATATTGTGGATTAAAAACTGAAAATGCACATCGATACTCAAAAAACTATTTGCGAAGTGAGAAAATGCTTTAAAAATTTTGCAATAATGGCTTAGGAAACTGCTTAGATCTATTTCTTCTGCTGATTAATTATTTTTTTCCTTTTGATTAGTGGGGAAACAACTTTAAAAATTGTTAAGGAAAATGATCAATTTATTACAATTTAATTATCATATTCATATTCATATCTTCTTGAGTTTTCGAATGTATGTATCTTATTCCCTTACAAAATTCAAACAAAATATTTAATTTTTTTATCAAATATCTTTCAGTTTTTTTCTATTTTGCCTTTTAGAGATAAAGCACCCCACAAAATTTATCAAAAAGAAACAAAAAAAATACTAATAACACTCTTTTAAACCCCTTCGAGGTCTCGTAGAAAATGGATGGAGGAGCAGCAGGAACAAAGAAACCTGGAAATAAGTTTATTATGAAAAATCCAGAGAATGCTGATTTCAATCAATATTGGTACTCTCCAAAGACAATCGAGATTCTTGCTGACTAGGTTCTCAGACACGGTGCAAAATGCGCATTCTTATCGACACCTTCTATTTTTTATTCTATTACTGACACAGAATTCCTCAAGAATTGTTATGTCTTTGAAGTAATCTACATTAGTGATGAAATTAACTATGCCTTTTAAAATAATTAGTGGCATTCTTCTTCTTTTTTTCTTATGAGATCTCCATGCAAAGTGCTTTCATATTCAATTTTTGTTTTTTGAAGTTTGACAAAAAATTCGCCAAAAATAATCCAAACTTTGTCTTCTTCGATTTCCACAAACCAGAAGACATCCCTAAGGAATTCCATGACACGTTTGACTTCATACTTATTGATCCTCCCTTCATTACCCTTGATGTTTGGTCGAAAGTAAGCTGCAAATTATTTAAAGATATTTTGTTTTTCAGCTAATCTAATGACGCCTAATAGACAACATTTGATTGGTATTTTTGCTTAACTATTGATAATTTATGTAGTATGCGGAGACAGCAAACTTGATCGGGACTAAGGATGCAGATAAGAAGCTCACTGCTAAGATTCTGGCATCTTCAATTGATGAAAATGACAAAATGCTCGATGAACTACTTGGACTCAAGAAAAGAGTATCTCGTCCTCTGATTCCAAACTTGGTCTATTAATATTCCCTCTATTCAACATACGAAGATGAACAACTCAACAAAGAGAATCCTGAAGTGACTTTTTGAGGGGGAAAAATAACAGCAATAATGACAATGAAAGAGAAGCTGCGATCTAGATTTGTTTTTTGATTTGCTAAAATCGAAAGAATTGTTATGTATTTTATAAAAATTGTTTGTGAGTAATTGATGGTTTTTAACTAAAATATTTGTACTATTTGCATGATTTGCCTATCAAATTTGGTGTTAAACTCATTCATTTTTGTATTTCAAACTCAATCATTAACTAATAAGTATGGTATTTAAGGGGTTTAACCTTAAAATAGCTTAAAAGATTATTCTTATTCTCTTCTTTAGATGGAAATGTTAAAAGCTAGCTTGAGAAGAAAATCAAAAAGGTTTTTTTTCACAGACAAAATCTATTTAAATTATCTTCTCATTAATCGAGCCTTGCCATGATCATAACAATCTAGCTCATTTCTTCTTCTTTACCTTGAAGAAATCAGTGAGAATAACTTTTTTCTTGCTTGGCTCACTATCCAGTGTTTCTACAATCGCTTTCTTCTTACTAGGTAAAAGATCTACCCTCTTAACACCTAAACACTCAAGCGAATCAGGCTATGTCATTTTCAAGTCAGTTTTAGCAGTATTTGTGGGGTCTAAATTGCTATTCAAGGTATTATTGTTATTATTCTCAGTTTTACTCTTTTTGTTGCTATTTGCAAATGGATTATTATTAATTTTTATCTTATTGCCTTGAGCATTTTGAAGATCTTCTTCCTGATATTTCTATGGATGCTATTCAATTTGGCTATCGTTATCACTGTCTTTAATCAACTACGCGTAATCCCTCAAGAATGTATCACAAAGTGAGCTTAAATATCTGGCATTCTCTTCTTCTCTCTTTTTCCTTATTTCCTCGGATACTCCCTTTCCATTTGGATTTTCAAAGTCAGTTTCAATGTCATTAATATTATTATCATTATCCTTCGATTCCTTATTGTTCTCTTCTTCTTCATTATCAGGATAGGCTTGATTATAACTATCTAATAAATCTCCAATTTCATCTTATTCATTATTTTTTTTTTCATTTTTCTTTTCATCTTATCCTCTTTGAAGCTCTCTCAGTCGCTACATTTACTTCGGATCTACTTAAAAATCCTTGTAACTCTTCCTTTCAGCTGAAATTCCATCATTTTTTACTTAAATGACTTATCCTACACCTGTCCATCGTTTTTTATTTCCAAAGAATTTCTTCATATCGATTTCTTCATTTGGCAAGAACTCCCCCGTGTCGATGTGCACACTACCTTCGCTAATTGCTTTGAAGTTAGGGATTATTTCCCCAATCATTTGCTCATCAATTTAGCTTAGTTTAGTATTGTTTTCTTCGATTGCAACAGCTTCTTTGTTATCTAGAGGATTTATCATAATAACCTTCTCAGATTGTGGATCGTAAACTCGTTAATGCCTAAAAATCTATCCAACTTTGCTGACAGTTTCTTCGTAATTCTTAGGGAGCTCTACTTTACTGCTGCTTCTGATCATCTTGATCACTGTTTCTAAATCATTGAATCTACCAAATAAATCTGCTGCTTTTTTTAAACCAATTCCAGGTGCACCAGGGAAATAATCACACCCTGAAAGTACGCAGATATACGTTCTGTGTAACTCACTTTAACTCCAGAAAACTCGTAAACTTTCATTCTTTAATTCTTTCCTTTTTTCAAGACTCTTTGTCCATTTTGGTGTGTCTAAATACTCACAAGTGGAGTCGAGTTTAACTTTGAAAGCAATTCGCGGACAAGCAAAACACACCAGATCGGAATCCTCCGAGACTGCGAAATCGACTTGCCCACTTCTCACGAGAAATGCCACTTGCGAATCTGCCTCGTAAGGAGAAATCAAAAATCGAACTCCGCTTGCTTTCAGCACCTTAACAGCTTCGTAGATCATTGATTTAGTAACTCGCAAACAGCGCTAGAAGTATTTCTGTGCCTCATGTGTATTACCTGTAAAATTCAACAAAAGGACATTTCATTCTAGACGCAACAAGCAAAAGCGCCTTATTTCAAAAGATCAAAAGTGTAATGAAACAAGAAAACCAAGAAGATAATCGTTCTCTCATGCTGGCTAATATTCATTATTGTTATCTTCTTGTCTTTATACCTGCTTTTTAGAAGTCTTTGGCAAGTTCTAAATTCGTATGTTTCGCTTCTGCTCGTTTTATTGCAGTTAGTGATTTTGCCCGAAGAGACCTCCCATCAAATACTGCGACACATTCGATGCCATTGCCACGGATGAGCCTAATGATTCTCAGTAAATATAATATGTAATCTTTTGTTTCGATCCCATTATTCAGCTCATAAGCATATCCATAGCATCCTTTGTAAAGATACGACATCGCATCGATTGCTGCTTTCTAACCTGAAAAAGAAAATAGGCTCTTTTGCTCAAGACAAGGTTTGATCATTGGAAGGAGTCCCTCGATTCCCATGGGGGTGAAGTGAAAATGTGTGGGATTGCTTTCTAGGAGAATCTTATGTAATAATCTTGTTTTTTGGTTATTTGGGGAGTGAAATGATTCTAAGATTTATCAGTGGCCGCGAAGATATCCTTGACTTTGAGCACATTAAGCGGCTAATTTGAAGACCAAAATGATCGCCACTTTTACTAATTTTAAACAGCTATCAATGCAGTCCAAATAGTATTCAAAAATAAATGGCTGATCTAGTGGTTGATTTTTGTTAATTTTTAGAAAATAATATGGCAGCAGAAACCGAATTCGATTTGATTTGATCTCTGAAAAACTAGAAAAAATGTGATAAAATCTTGGAGACCTGTCATAGCACCAATTAAACTCTAAAATACTTCTATTATCACTATTTTTCAATTGTAATAACTGATTTAATACTCAATCTAAGCAGGACGATTATCTGTTTACTTCATGATTTGTCACTGTAATATGTTAAATATTCATATCTTCTTTCAAATAATCAAAAAGAAAAAGAAAAAACAACAATTCAATTCATCAGACCACAGAAATATCAATAATTTAAACGACCATTTGGTAGAGGTTAGACTGATCAGCACAATACTAATTCAACCCTCTGGCTTATTGAGATGAATTCTGTTGAAAGCAGGAGGAATATGGCTATTCACAACAGTAACATTAGTTCTAGACCTAACAACAATAATCTTAATGGGAACATCATAAACAATGAAAATAAATCTCCAATTCGAAGCTTATCACCTACTCCCTCTGCCTCTGGAAGCTATCCAATTCCTCCCGCATTCAGGGCAACTCCTTAGCAGCTCGACGAGGAGTTTGTAGCGACTATGCTTGAAGTAGAGAAAAAATATGTGAATTTAAATCGGCATGAACGCATCAGAACTGAATAATGGACGAAGAAACTCTGCTAGATAACTGCAAATACACAGTGGAAACGCAATCGAAATCTATTCTCTAAAGAGCTTCTAGCAATGGTGTAAGCAGGAAAACTTAGAGAACCATTTACACATATCCCACCTGAAGTCAACCTCCCTAAATTCAATAAGTACGATTTCGTAAGGATAAATGAAATGAAACTGGCAAAAATTTGTATTAAACCAGTAGGCTGATCATTGAATTGCTAGAAATAAGAGAGAATATGTTTTTTCCTGAAATTCCCAATTTGGTTAATTATTCTTTTTGTTTTGCTTGGATGGACTACTTAGGAACCTGCAAGAAGATTAACACCAACTAATGCTCCTAACCCTGATGAAAGTGGTAGCTACATTCTGCCAAATCCAAAGACAAACCAATCTTATGATAATCTCCCTTAGCATAATTCGGCAGCACTCAACAAAAAGCATTTTCTTAATTATCCTGATTCTGCTTTGCGGACTCGATCTGAAAACAATCCAACTTTTGTTGAGAATGCTCAAATAAATCTGCAGCAATTAGATGACGAGGAGGAAGAGGACAGACATAGCCATGGTAGTTAATATAAGAATAATTCATAATCTGCAGAATAAAGAACCAATAACTAGAACAATGTGAGCCATAACAGCAAGAATAGAAGCTCATCTCTACAAAAGGGAGAATTACTCAGCAACCTTACAAATGATTTCGCAGTCTAATAATCGAGAAACACCAGCTAATTGCAGAATAAATCACCTTCACCAGTGCTGACTGCTCTTGTAAATCGAGAAAAACACAGTAGTATTGGTAATAATAATCCCAACAATAGGTATAATTACAATAACCCTAGCAATCTTCCGCAAGTGTAACAGTAGTCAAATACTAAATCTTCATAAAACTAATAAGAAATGAAATAATCTCAGCAGTAATTAGCCCCACGAGGATATCTACCACCTCATTCAAGTAACTCAATGAACTTTGAAGAGTCTTAGTTAGCATCTGTTGGATAGGCATAAGCATAACAAAAAGGCATCGAAGAGTTAATCCAAAGTAGATTATTATCTCAGGAGAAATCTCACATGGATCAAATGCAATAGATTCAGAAGACTCTAATAAATGCTCAGTAGCTGCATTAGAACCATCTGCAATCCTGCGAAAGAACCATCTAAGAGCTGAACCGCTGTGTCTAAGAAAAGACATCCGAAAATGCTGGGTTAAATTCTTAAATCATGAAATTACAGAACATCCTCGCTAATGTGTAGATATAACTCAATCATATCAGAGAAATACTCCCACCATAGCATGCCAGCAAAGTAAGCAATCTAAAGTAGATTAGTATTTGATATTTGCTTACTTTTACGTGCTTGGTTAGCTAGATCAGGTACAGTAGAGCCTAAGGATATTACCTATTCTCAGTAGTGGTAATGAGAATCATATTAATAGCAATGACAAATAGCTTTATTAGATTGGTCAGCAATAGTGTAGTATATTAGAAAATGGTGGTGGTGGTGGTAGTATCTGTTAGTGGTAGGATTTAAATGAGAACTATCCGAGAAGCTATGTCGGTGGAGGTGATGATCACATAAACAATGAACGATATCAATAATTAAATATATTGAATCACAAGTAGCAGGTAGCTGGCATGATGAATAACTTAGTTTGCCATTCTTAGAATAGTCTCTTGACTTAATAAGCTAAGAGTTAATGTACTCAAGGGAAAACTGGCAAGGATAATAATGGCATCAAGAATACTGAAGAAGATTATTCCAGAGTTGCTGCGAACTATGATTCAAGCACGCTGAAGAAATAAGAAAAATAGCAGTCATCAAGTCGAGATTAAATAATGCAAACTTGCTCAGCTTAGGAGATCAAGAAGCCATTGTAATTATAAAAATCACCTTAGTTTATGCTAGATTAGTAGCCATCAATGACAAGTCAGAGCTAGTAAAAGCTTGAATCATTGCAGATGTTGAATCCTCAAGGATAGCAACAGCAGCGAGAATCTTAACAATAATACCAACGTCAATACCTTCTACCTAATAAATAAATCCAATCTTAATACTCACAGCAATAACAATCCTATTAACAATCACCTTTAACCATGCCATCCTAGCAATTGTAATCTTAATAATAATATCTTCGTGCATCGCCATCGCCTACATTACAACTGCTTCAACCATCGGTTAGTGGAATGCCAACGATAAATGAGCAGAAAACCACAAGATCAATAGTAGATACTGCACCACTGACTCTGAAAAGCCAGCAGGATACATAAGATTTCCTATCGTACTTAGATAATTTCCAGAAACGAACAGTAAGAGGTTTTTGATAGTTGTTGAAATGATTGGGTGTTTTTTAGTGGATTGATTATTGTTTAATTGATTTGAATAAAAAAATAAGGAAACGCTGAAGAATGAGACCCATCAGTATTTGAGAAATTCTAAGGTTGCAGCTGGTACAGAGGTGAGATGATAGCACTCTTTGGTGATCCTTCAAGTGGATTGCTAAGTTGGGAAGGAAGAATTCTAATATCTAAATCTTAACTGAAATCAAAGAGAGACTTTTGTTGTCTTTTATGTGATCTTCTTCGATTTATCTGTGTATGTTTGTTTTGAAAATTTCTAGTTTATTATGAGGGAACATCGATTCTTAAGATAAAAATCTAAATTACATTTGACATATACTTGTATGAAGTATTTTCACTAGGGGTAACCACCCCCACAGAATAAATCAATTAATAACCCACAGTTTAATAAACTTTTGTGTTTGTTTGTAAATAATATTAATTGAGATTTGATTTATCATTTCCTTCTCCTTGTCCATAGTATTCTTTATTTGTTAATAGGTAACTAAACAATTTAATAATTATTCAACTACAAGTCCAGAGTCTAGAGTCTGGAAGATAGTAAAAATAGCTTTCCTTCTTTTCTCCCTTGTAACTTACCACCAGTACACTTTTATCTAATTCTAGATTAGCTTTCAGAGATTCCCTCTCTTTGGATTTGCTAGTCTTGCAGTTCTAAAAATCCATTCATTTGAAATTAACTTATTCTGTTAATGCCTTAGTTTATTTTCCCTAAAGTCCTAAATGACTTGCTTTTTGCCATTACAGACACAACAACATAAAGGCAATTGTAATTTTATTCAAGGTTATTATTTTAACTGGTTATTATTGGTTCATTGAATCTCATTTTGTTAGTCAAGAAGATTTACAGATTAGTTGAATTTGCTCGAGTTTCTTTTTCTTCTCCTTCTCTTTCTCTTTTTTCTTCAGTTCAGTTCGATAATAAGATGAATAGAAATAATAAGATAACAAACATTTTAGGATTCTAAGAGAAAGGCAAGAATCGCTAAAATGTTTGATATCTTTATTATTTCTATTAAAAATTATTATTATGAAGGCTCTTCAAGTTGGAGGACGATAGATGACTCTAGGAGATCTCGAAAGAATATCTGCGGATCTTCGTTGGAGGCTGACGAAAGAAAAAAATCTATCCGTGCTTCGATGTCTCTAATTTATCTGAGAAAAATAGAAGATTCCAAGCCTTCAGAGAACTAGGAGATAGGGAGAGAAGTGTCACGAGAGAGGAAGGCAGACTACAATTAATAGATTGTTGAAGAAGGGAGAGGGAATGGATGAGTCTTCAAGTATATTAATACTTCTAAAGAGGATTTCTTCGAGGCTATAAAAATAGATGTCTCAGGGCTGGTTATTATTATTACTAAAAAGAAGATTAAACTCAGATGGAGTATGCGGTGAGGGAGGGGATGGTGCGATGGAGACATGGCAGGTGGTGGGATGGTCGTATGGGAGGTGGTGGGACAGCGAGATGAGAGGTGAAGGGGGGATGAATTCGGAGTTAGTAATTTCGAAGGAAGCTTCAGTGTGTTCGACTCTTCAACTTTAGGGCGTTCAGTGATCTAAATGATCTAGAGGAAACTCTCAGGCATGCGATCGATCTTCTGTTGAGTTGACCTGTTAGGACTAGAAGTAGAGAGTCAAAGGGAAATCTTGCATCCGTAGAATTTTATATTTTCTCCAGAGACTCAAGAATTAGGAAGAAAACCCCTCAGGAGACAGAGAAGCCAAAGATAAAGTTGAAGGGCAGAGAATTTAGATTATTCTCCATATTTCTGTCTGGCTGAATCCAGTCAAAGTTGGCTAGTTTATCCTTGAAGGATTTTGATTAGCTGAGAGAAGCTCCAGTCTTATACCTAAGATTTAACTAAGAGATAATAAAGCTCGAAAGTGATAATCTTTTATGATAAATTCCGAAGAATTAATATAAACTAAGCTGCTAGTTCTAAGATACCTTATACTATACAGGCACTCTGAAGCAATTTATTATTAGATGACTCATATTATCGTAGTAGCTGTTGTTTTCTAAACAATTTAACATTAAAAAAGCCTTGATCTTTTGATAATCTCGTGCTTCGTTAAATCTGTTAGGAAAACAAAAAAAATACACATCAAATTTTAATAAACAAACAAATCAAATGATTAATAATATATGTACTTTCTCAGTGAAGATAGCTGATTCTCCCTATAAATTTAAAGCGCGCTAGATCCTTAAGTATCCTAAGCTTAATTCCCAGCAGGAGAATGCATAAACTAGTATTTTAACTACCTAGAAACCTTACATAATTGAGACTTACAAGATAACATATCCCTAAATTAACTAATAGTAGACATTTAAACATAATATATGCCATATAATATCCTTAAAAGCCTTAATAATGTAGTTAATTATCTCCTGAAACCATCATTTAATAAGGTTTCTAAGTCAATAATAACTTTCTTAATCTCCATTATTGAGTGGTTTATCTTAAACCCATTTACTCTGCTTAATAGTATCCCCATAGTTAACTACTCCCTTTTATACTTGATCCTCTAAAGTTTCTTATCTGATTAGATAATAGCCCCAAGGAGCTTCTTGACGTATTAGCTCTCAAGATATTATATACTCATTAGCTTTATCCCTTTAGCAGTCTCTAGTTAGTTTTTTTAATCTTCTATTTCTTCTAAAAGACTCATAAATCCGCGATAATTCATATGATTATTCTCTTAAGAGTTCTTTGTGTATTTCGTTATTTCTTAGAATCAAAATAAATCAAATTTTGTATGTTTCAAACGATCTTTAATAAATTCAATTACTTTTTTCCTATCTATTTTGTGGAATGTTTTTTTTAGGGGGAAGATTTTCGAGTGGGCATTTTGCTAAAATTCCTGATAACTTATTCAAATTTATTATTCGATGCTTAGATACAAAATAGCCAATACATCATCACATTTTTTAAGGCTCTCAATTCGGCAAGGAAAATTATCATTGAGATGTTATTTACATTAATATATGACAACCAATTTAATTTAAAAAAAGAAAAGAATGTTTATTTACATTCTATCATCTTTCATTTCTCTGTTGTTCCCTCCTTCTTTGAACTGGTTTTTTAATACACCCAAGAGAATTTATTAGATATTTGATTTGTGCTTTGATTCCTAACTAAAGTGCTCTTTTATCAATTATTATTATTATTTTAGCAATGTGATTTGGAAATAATAATTATGAAACAAATAAATTCTCATTTACTTTTTAGGGAAGGTCATTTAACAAAAGAAAATAGACTTAAAATAAGCTTCTTATTCTTAGAAAAATAAAATGTTGAAGGAGTAAAAGAAGATTAGAAAAATGAAAGAGTTTGAATTGATAAATTAGAGATCAACATTGATTGAAACACGCATTTTTATTCGGAAGGAAGATCATATTCAGACTGACTTCAAATAGGCAATGAGGTCAGCTCTATCTTTCTCAGCAGGGAGACCAGCGAAAGCCATCTTAGTGCCAGGAACGTGCTTTGAGGGGTTCTTGAGGAAGACAAAGAGGTGCTTTTCACTCCAGATGATTCCTGAAGTCTTCATTCCCTTGGAGTAAGCGAATTTTTCAACACCTGCTGCTCTTCCAATGATACCACTTAAAATGGGAGCAACAGTAGAATCACCTTCAAGTGCGTGGCAAGCTGCGCAGTTGGAGTCAAAGATGTCTCTTCCAGCTGAAGCGTCACCTTCAGGCACGACTACATCAGGTTCCTTGGGTCCTTTCTTGGGAGGCATTTTTCTTAGATTTTTTTTGTTCTTTGCAATTTTTATTTTGGGATTTTCAATTTAGAGGGAGAGAATAGTCTCTGCTTCTCCTTTTGAATCTCAGATTCTGAGGGACTATTGTCTTGATTATATTCCCCACTGTTTTCCTTGAACTTATTGATTATTCAACAGGAACCACTTCAATTATTTGTTATTAATATTTGGCAAACTTGCTATTATTTTTAGGTTTAACAAAAGAAACAAAGGATTTTATTAATTCACAAAAGAGACAATTAGGCATGGATGTTTCTTTTTATATTCAATTGATTGTACTGTATTGTATCTGGAAACTCTCTCTCTTAATATTAATAAGTATTTTTAAATATATTTTTTATTTTAGTAAATGAATTTGTGTGTTTAGTGGTTTCATTCTGTTATTCATTTAATTAAAGAAGTACATATTAAATATAAGTAATTTTATCACATTTTCTATTTTAGTTATTGTTTTTTGTTCAAACAAAGAGAATACATCTTTAAACATTCACTAAAGTTTTTGTTCTTATTGACTTATTCAAAAAGGATTTCGTTTATGTAACAATAATTTTATTATTCAAAATTAAAGAAAAAAGCAGCTATTATTTAATTAATAATTTATTCTTTTATTTATTTTAATAAATCTATTGCTTATGTTTCATTGAGTTGAAAATCAATTATCAAATCTCCTTAATAACATGTATTTAAAGACTATTTATTTGAGCAGTCTTGATTCAAATGATTCTAAACCTTGTTTTTCTCTTAAGACCTTGCAGATTGTTCACATTAAAAGCTTAAACACATCCATCAAAATTTATTATTTAGCTTTGTATTTCCCCTTAGAATATTGATTTCATACAAATGAGCTTTCAGAGGAACTATCAGCTAATATGTCCAAATTTATTGCATTGCATAGTTATTCTTAGAATCCTTTCAGCCGATATCTTCTATTATTTTTTAGGAGTTTTCTCCTAAAGTCATATTTAGCAATTTACTTCTCATCCAAATTAACATAGCAGCTTGTTTAAAAGAA
>Ga0302271_10004014_pt1 | contig 11973 bp, 5 predicted proteins | sample III_Bog_N1_1_FD_198767 | JGI IMG/M metagenome (GOLD analysis project Ga0302271, IMG submission 198767) | Peat permafrost microbial communities from Stordalen Mire near Abisko, Sweden - III_Bog_N1_1 | ecosystem: Environmental > Terrestrial > Soil > Wetlands > Peat | place: Sweden: Abisko... | reverse complement strand
AGTCGTATCACGTTCGTTCGACCAGCGGATGTACAGGAAGATGAAGTCAATGAATGGGACATCAATAGGCTCGATTCTGTTGAAATATTATTGATTAGCTTGATTTCTCGTGATTTGCTCGGATTTAAGAAGATTTTCTCGTTATGGAAGAGAAAGATCATCTAATTTTTTGAATCGAGCGATCATCTGAGGCACTCTGGATTCTTTAAGATCACTGTATAACTCAAGGACAATCTAGCTACTGTTGCTCATATTGCTTAGTATTTGTTTAAGTAGTTCTTGAGAGCGTATTTTTAGGTTCCCTTCTTCTTTTTTATTTATTTCTTTCGAGATACTTTTTTTATTCAAAATCAAAACAAAAACAAAAAACAATTAAATTCATAAAAAAGGATTCTATCCTTTTGCTGCTTATTAGCATATCTCTTGTCTTTACAAATTTGATAATGAAAAACCCTCTTTTTAAGTGTATCTACTTGAAGATGACAATTTTACTAACTAAATGCATGTATTGGATAATTATCCTAACTTCAAGAACTTCCTTCTCGGAAGGTAAATTTAAAAGAAAGACAATGCTCTTTCTATATTAATTTTATTCATATATTGTCTAGCTACTATAATCTAACTAATAAGAACATAAATCATTAAATGCAAATAAATAGCATATCTTTATTTTTTATCATTTTTTCTTTTTCAAATCTATTTTCCACCACTATTCATATTGCTTAAAATTTAATATTCCTGCTAAGCTTTGTCTGCAGTTTAAGATTATCAACTTTCGCTAATATTTTATTAACTGGGCTACTTGGTACAGTTGCTGGCTCTGCTGTACTTATTTTTCTATGATATCTATGCTGGAGCTATGCAGTGTGGAGATTCACTTATGCATGAAACTAACTGTATTTAGCTTAGTAGCATTATTCTAATCGTTCATTGAATCGCTTGGATTCTTCTAATGAGCTTATACTAAATATCTTAAGCTCCTACTCAGTATCCTTCATGGCTTCTTTGAAAGCAGTTTCTTCGGATTCTTTAGCGACAGTTTTAGATTCTATTCGTTAGCTGCATTTCTTATCTAAATTTTCTTAGATTCGTTTGCATTTCAACTCATAACTCTATTTTTTTAGTGCCCATTTATGTAATTCATTCTTCAGGAAACTCTCATTGGAAACAGCTAGATCTGCAGTGCTAGGTGGATGAGAAGGATTCTTGAAGATATTACTTAAAGCATTAGCTGCTCTACTCTATGAACCAACTCGTGTTGGAAGCTCTTTCACGAACACAGACACAGCGGAACCAATGTTTAACTAATCACGTGGAGAATATACCCCATTCAGTTATTGTTATTATTATTTCCTAGTACTTTATCCTCCAGCAGGAGAACTGGATGACAATACCTTGTAGCCATTTTGAATCCCTTACAACTCCTGTGCTATTATTCGAGGTGTCTTCTTAGCTATATCTGCTGATCTTCCAAGATCACCATTTGCAGGTGATTTTATATCTGAATGGATAACTTTCACTTTGAGACCATTCGCATTGTTCTATGGAGAGATTGAATCCTATTGCTAGCCATTAAGAGATGTCTTCTTAAAAAGTCTAGGGGAACATACTTTAGTTGGAGTGGATATTGGTAAAGATTGTGGATTATTCCCTTACGGACTCCCAGGAATAGCAACTGCTACACCAGCTGGTGAGTGCTTCCTATGAGATAGCAGAACACGAGAAGACTATGAAAGTTACTTAGAGAAAATAGCTTAAATAGCAAGAATATCCTATTATTACAGGATGCTTTTCCTAAGTTCTTAATGAGCTGATGTTGCTCGAGGAGGTTTGTCATATGGGAATCGCTAGCTTAATGTCTTGAATGTGCTTGGAGGAGCATACACACTCTATGTCACACCATGATCGTTAGGTAATTCCTAAGAATCAATGTTGTCTGGATAGTTCTGCTGCTTGATGTGGAGCTTTCGAATCATTAATCCTTACTTGTACTTTAAGAAATAAGGGAGGACAGTTTGCTGTGGGATGCCTTGGTTATTCAGTTATGAATTAGACTGTAGTGGTTTAGATGGCTGTGCTTACTACTCATTATTGTTAGGCATTGCTGTTGGGTTGAAAGCAGCTTCAAGGTTGGTGTTGCTGTTACTCATGAACTATGAGAACTAAAGTTAGTTAGTATTAAAAGCTAATTATTTATTGCGAGTAATTTAGATATACTTGGCAAAATTCTTAATTTATTGGAAGCGCTACTTACACAGATCATTAAATTGCTGTGTTATTAAAAGAGAACAACAAGTATTAAGATATCTGCATGATTCACCTGTTTTAATTTTGAGATGGGGAGTTTGGTTGCTTGGAATGCTCCCAAAAGCACAATCAATCAAATGAGATGGCTCTTTCTTTGTTTTTTGCTTCTTTCTATGAAATGATAAACAATTTCTTCAATTGCGTGATCTTCCTGAATGAGAGAAATAATAAAATGGTAAAATCTTTCACAGAAAAGGTTTTAATATGCTGTCATTTTTGTTAAAAACAAAGAATTCAAATAAGTATTGTCATTTTTCGATAATTATCTTTTATGGTCAATTTTTTTTCTTTTTTCTCTAATATTCTGAAAAAATTGGCAAGATTAAGATGATTCCATCTTTGTAATGACTAGAACCAGCAAGAGATGTAATCTGATAAGCCCAAAAGAAGTGAGATCTTAGAGATTTAAAGTTCTGAAATTTTATTGTACAATAAAAAATGAATGATAATTAGTAAATTCGAATTGAATTTTTTATCTCGAAATCAATATAAGTTATTTCATATCAAAAATTTAATCGCAAATACGATAAATTAAAATTAATACAAAGAAATAAGAATAATAGATTACATTTCCAAGCACTAAATAGTCCTCCTGTGCTTGCTGGAGTTTTTTAAATTAAAATATGAAAATAATTATAAATTTTTAGTTTTAACGTAATGTAAATACGGGTCGGGAGAATTTCAATGTTTTTGTTCCTAATTTGACTATTTCCAGCCATCAGTTTTATAGAAAAGATGTTTACTTCTAGTCATGTGTTAGCTTCTTGAATCTCCCAAGAAATCAACATCAAAATTAATTGAATTCAGCTTTGTCTTTTGGGAATAACCCAACATAAGCTTAAGCTTTGTGCATTTCAGATAAATATGGAATCAGCTTGTGTATCTGCAACAGAAAGATCAGCAGCACAAAGACCATAGCTATCAAAGGAACTTTAAGAAACATAAAGGATTCTCGGTGTGATTGTTTCGAAGAGCTCAATAAAATCTACATAAACTGAGTTGATTTCTGGCTTCAATGTCTTAGCAAGAAAATTTGTTTTACTTGCAAATACTCCATGCAATACAGTTAACACAGCTTAGATACGTCTAAAAATAATGTAAATCTCTTCGAAAACAATTACTATGTCTTTTTGCGAGATTTAATTGTTGTTTTTGTTAAAACTCCACAGGAACTGTTCCAGCTAAAGTAGTGTATCTTCACTCAATTAACTAAGATTTTGGTCTTATTGCTCAGCTATTATGCAATACTTTTAGTTGATTTCTTCTAGTTCTTCCACAATGAGGGCAATCTCAAGAACTATCCCTTCATGTCCACTTTTCAAACGAGCTTCCACGGAGGATTTTCCTTGAGTGCAGCCCATGAATTAAAAATTTCAATATTTTTTAGTTGTATTGTGTGTGTGTGTGTGTATGTATGTGTGTTTTTTTGTTTGTATTAAAGTTCTTTTTTTTATTATTTTTCTCTAGTTTTATGTTGTTTTTACTCCCCTCCCCCCACCTTCCCCAGGCTGTTTGTCTACCTATTGATCAAACCCAACCCTTCAAATCTAAAGCTACATATGTAAACGAATATTGATTCACTCACGCACGCACACCGACACGCACATACACTGAATCCAATTTCGAATTAAATTAGCCTAGAAAAAAAAACTGTAGAATTGCATTCGAAATTCAAGTTTCAATTCGAATTTCATCGAGACAAAATGTACTGAAATTAGGGAAATTAGAATCTACGAATTGAAAAGATAATTTGAGATATTGTGACGAAGATATTAAGTTAATAGGTATCTTTTGTCATTTTCAGAAATGAGAACTTTGATTTATTTTTTAAGAGAAAAAGTCAAGACAAAACAATTTTATTTGTTTTGATTATTTTTCTCATTTTTTCTTCTATTTTCTCCGATTTATTTAGCAAAGAAAACTTCTAAAAATATTCATTGGAAGAAACCATCTTTTTTTAGAATACTACTGCTATTCCTAAAAATAGAAATTTTCAATCGATAAGTCGAATCTTTTCATTTAGTTTTGTAAATTCCATTCAGCTATTTCAAGGGTTTTCTGTATTTTATTAATAGTCTGCCTTTGAATTTCGAAACTATCCTTCTAGAATTTTTTTTATTTAAATCTCAACCTTCTTTCGAGTGTTTCCAAACGCACTAACTTAGCTCTTTCTTCTCTCATCCATCATCAGAAGACAATTTGCTATTCTTCAAATATAAATAAAACACCATATACAGAAACGTTCCGATTCCATAAAGAAAAGTCAGCATTAACCCATAGGAACTAGGCAGTAATCCTAAAAATTTCATAGGAGTCTAAGCAATTTCCATGCCGATGTCTTCCAAGATAGAATTTAGGACTCCAGCATGTTTCTGCAAGTATTCGTAATCTAGAGTTTTACTTTCAGGGGTTTTATCATAATCTATAATTTGTTGAGTTTCTTATAATGACCCATCAGCTGACTGTTATTATCTGCTAAGATACAACACCTACTGCTTGCAATACGCTTTATTAAGTTATGCATAAAATTTCCATTGAACATCTCTTTCAACAAGCAGTATTTCATATTTTTCTGCGAAAGTTTCTCTAAACAAAAGTAGCTTTACAACAATATTCTTCACCATTTGCACTTACCTAAACTACTATCGGTACTACTAATTAATCACCGTTTATCTCTACACTCTGTATGTGAAAAGTATCGCAATAAGTATTACATCTACGACATAATAAGGTACTAAGTATTTCGATGAAGTCTACCCAAGAAAAGTTTTATTGTATAATTAGCTCAGAAATATCCCAAAAAACACCATAAGCATGTACGCAAATAGAAACAATGTGCATCTATCCACAGGTTAAGATGAGGCTTTCTTGAAGTGGTTCAAGAGATGTCTCATTTAGGCCCAAGTTTTGATAGTTTTCATATCTATTAGATTCATCCCAGGAAGGTGAATTTAGTGTTTAGATTTGAGACCCAGATAGGAATCATAGGAGATAAGTCCACTTAGCGCTTTATTGTAGTCGATAATGAAGGATAAGTCTTTAATCGAGCAGATTGTGCAGACAAATAGACTGATGACTTAGCCAGAGCATAAAAAAGGAATGAATGTAAACCAGACATTGTAGACGATAAAATCTTTATTGAAGAAGATCAAGCGGTAGAGAATTGATTAGATTGCTTTGAAATAAACTATGAGGACCATGGTTATTTGTAATGCGATGAATTGAAATGTTTTGATGTTCTTCATCTGCGCAGAGCGAACGATTTTATAGCATAAATCCATCCCAGAGAAGAACTAATAAGGGGAAAAATAAATGTAAGAAAAATAGGAATAATAGGAAAATAAAACAAGAAAGAAAGAAGATTAAAGGAATCAAAGGAGCAAATACTATGATAGAATTGTTTTACTGTTTCAGATGAAGACTAGTTAAAAGGGGGGTGTTCACAGGTGGGATTTGCATTTTTCTTGTTTTTGTTGTTGCCCTTTGAAAACATAAAGACTTTTTGAATTTTCTCAGCTTATTTTATCTTCTCTTTGGTTTCGTCTGGGAAGGATATGAACTGAAATATAAAATCATGCTCAGAAATGAGTAGATTCTTCATTTCCTGCTTGAGACTAGAGATTGTCACATATTTCATGTCTTTAAACAAGAACAATGCAAAAGCGTTGTTCTCAAAGGATGATCTTCCAAGGATCGCGAAACAAACTGAGATAACTATATAATACATGAAAGTCTTGTGATATTCTGAAACTAAGAAATCGAACTCTTCACCTACAACATCAGAAGAGATGCGCAAGTAGAAGTAGTTGAAGCAAGCCATCCACAGCACAATAGTGGAGATCAAACTGTAGAGTTCTAGGAACATCAGAAACTTCTTACTGGTGACATTCTTGGAATATTTTTTATACAGATAGAACGAGAATACTGGCCCGAAGAGTGACATAATGAAAAACATGAAAAAAGTTATGATTGGCTCGTATTTAATTTGATCTCTGAGACTGATTCCTTTGAGGATTGTAGAAGCGTAGATTTGATCAATGAGAATGAGGGAGTCCTTGCTTGATCTAATTGAGCTGTCCATGGAGGGAGGCTAGTGGAGGTCATCATTCTAGATGTTGTTGTTGGTCAGGTTAATTGTTTTATTTTTTCTGTGATCGTGATGCTTGTCGCTGCTGGTTTTCTCTACGAGGATTGATTTTCGATGGTAGTATTACGATTATTCTTTGGAGCTCATTTGAATCTCATCAAAATAGTTATTTTCTTTGCCTTCTTCATCGTTTTTATGTAGCTCTATGTTCCTTTCAAAAGCAATGAAAGAATGATTGTTATCATGGAGTCCATGATGGGAATCCTTCGTGTGTTTGCTTGGATTTCTGTTAAACGGGTAGGAAGACTCTGAAATGACACTGATTTGGATTTCATCCATTAGTCTACAGAGTCAAACTAGCCCGTATGTGTGTAGCTTTGGAAGAAAATCACTCCCTCCTACTTTCGCAACGTTTTTTCTTCTGTTTATTCCTACTTTTCTTGTGATTTTTTATCAATTCCTGTTACTCCAAAAAGACAATTCTTATGGCTTAATTCGAATTCCTTCTTGTGCTTTGTGATTTACTCAGTTGACTTACAAGAATTCATCCAAAATAATTCCTCTCTTTTGAGTAATCGTAGAAGTAAGCTATTAATGTCCAGTTGTAAAATTGATTAAGTCGAGTGAAGTATGAAGATGGTTATCCTTTCAAGTAACATTCTTCAGGAAAGTTGATTATTAAACAATACTCCTTCTTAAGGATATCTAAAGAGGCTGCGAAAGAGTAGTCTTAATATGTAAAAATGAAAGAATAATGTTAGTAGAACCAATCATGTAAAAGTGAATTCATAATAGGGAAATAAAAAGAGATACAATTATTAATGTTAATCCAATCTACAAATTAGCTCCATTTATCACACGATTCGTTAATTTGATAAAATCCAATCGAACTGAACTAATTCAAACTCTTAATTACTTTTTAGATTTAATAAAAAAAATACCTTAAGTGAAAGGACAAGCTCAACATAGAAAATGTGTTTTGATTTTTACTTCACTATCAAGCGTTGTGCTTGTCGTTTTATCTTATTGTTTTTGAAGATAAATCCTGCCCATTTATTATTTTTTTGTAAGTTCAAGGAGGAACACTAAGAGAAAGAAATAATTAAATTGAGAAACATCAAATCAGCAGAAACTACAATAACTGCTTGTTCTCTGCTGTTTTTCTGATCAATTAATTCATGAAAAAATCAAGTTATCCTTTAAGCACAATAACAAAATCTATGAGAGACACCCGCAGGTACATTGAAGTTCTGATTAGGCTGATAAATTAAACAAACTGAATAGGGATATTATCTTGTAAAAAGCATGCATATTAATATCTTGAAAAGCAATCAGAATCTTCACAAAGTGATTAAAGCATAACTAACCCATGCCAAAAACATCAGGATTATTCTCAAAAGAGGAACTTTCTTCAGGACAAATACTAGCATCCCAAGAGAATGACTCTACAAAAAATAGAGGAACCAGTGATCAAAATTGAATAAGCCTATCTGAAATGATTCGTACTGTTGATGGTTAGTTATTAAATTGTTTTGAAGGGCTTGTAAAAAAAAAACAAAGAAAAATCAATTAATTCTCTTTACTTGACTCTCTTTCTTTTTGTTTCAGCTGTAAATATTTTGTTTGTTTGGGAACTTCATTTGTTTATTTTTTTAATCTTTTTTTGATTGATTTTGTGATTTCCAAAAGATAATTTGGACTTATCTCTCCCCATTTTTCTTATTTTGTTCCTTTAATAATTAATAATGCATTAAACATTCCTTAATATCTTATTAACTCACATTCTATTTGTTTATCTTTGTTTTTTCTCTTAATATTGTTCCCTTTTTTCACTAATAAAGTCACTTGGACATCTCAAAATGACATTTCGATTCACTTATCGTTTAAAGTGTGTATCTATCCATTAGTATTTGATACGATTACTTGAATGAATATTCTTATTGAGTCTATCATTCTCAATTTGAATTGATTTATTTATGCTATTTAAATTTATGTTTATTCATATTGATTTATTTTTCATTTTCTCTCTCTCTCTCTAAATATCTCTCTCACATACAAATTCTTTCTTTATTTCAATGAAAATACATAATTCATGAAACTGCATTTTTAGCAGCATTTATAAGCAGCATCATAATACTTATTAATATTCTTTGATAATATATTGTACAAGCCACCATTTGAAGGAATCGAATACATAGCAATCCTTGTTACTTCCAGGCTTGGGAAATCATTAAAAACTACTGACAAACTAATAATCATGTCGTCTTAGCCATTTGAGAGATAGGGCTCTAAAAACTAATGGATTGTATCTTCTCTCCTTCTATTAACAGCGCTGTTTGTCCCTATTCCAAAAATAGGTGTGTAGATTTTTGTTTCGTTGATTTAATTAATCTAAATCGACACTTTTTTGAATATTGTAGTTGTTTAAAACATCTTGTCTCCCCTCCCCACAGGGGTGGTCGTTTATCTCAAAGAAGAGCTGATTTAAAAACAAAAATTAACATAAAGAAAGCTTTGAATTTGAAATCAAAAATATTAGTGGGGGTTTGAATTTCGGAAACAAAAAAAATAAATTAAAAAGAAAATTATTAAATACATTTTCACTTTGATAACTGAAAATATCAGTTAAATAGAAAGTGAGATCCTATCAGTGAGACCAAGGACAGCTTTGTGTTGGAAGTTTTTAAAGGATTACCCCTCCACATTAGTTTTTTTTTTAAAATTTTTAAACCCCATTTAGTAAGCATCTTGAATTGCTATGGCATGTTATGGACAATAGGTGAACTCATTTTCATTCATGCAAAGGTTTTGGATTCCCTTGAGTTTTATTTCCATGGAAATACTCGATGCTTATTCCAGATCTCATTGAATTCATAGCATGCATCAATAAGTTTATTTCATTTTTAGCTACTTGTGATGAAGAGGCTAATATGATTAATCTTTTGATGAGCTATGGAGCCAGATTTGAGATCAACAAAGAACACCAACGATTGCTATTGGCTATACTGATTTATATTTTTCAAAAAATTAACAATTCATTAATAGTTCTCAGCTGTTATTTGGCTTAGAGAATAAGATGAAAAAATGAGCTCATTGAATATGATAATCATGAAAAAGAGAAAGAGAGAAGAATAGTATTGAATTGAATAGTAATTTGTAAAGAAATGTAAGATAATAAGAAGATGAGGGGGGATAAAATGAAAAATTCAATTTAAAACACAAAAATCAACAACAACAAAAAATAAATAATAACAAAACTAAATAATATGATAAAAATTACAAATAAATATTTTAAAATAATCTTCTAATTTTAGAGGAAGATAAACTGTTTCTGTGATTTTTCACACTGTTCTAATTGTAATATGAATGCAATCATTATTTCTTATTTGATTTGCATTCTCATTAGATCGAATAACTTGAGAAAGAGAGATATTCTTAACTGATATTCACATTTATGAAAGATTCCAATCAGCTAAATGCGAATTAGATAGAAAAGAACAACACTTAGTCATTAATCACACTAGGCATAGAATTAATGATCCACAGTCATAATATCCCAAGTTATTTCGATTGATTGATATGATATTTCTGTTAACTTGTTAATGAAATTTTTGTTCGATTCAATATTCCAATTTAAATAAAAAAGATATCCAAATAAGAATAAGTCCATATTATTCAATTTATTCAAGAAATAATAAAAAATCATTGAGAGATGAGGGAGTATTCATAGATTTATTTCAAATTACGATATAAAGACATTAATAAGATAGATTATTATGATTTATTTTTAAGATCTAACTAGACTCTTGAAGTATTAATTCTAAGCAATCGATGGTTATATCTTATGGTATGAAGAATTTGACAAGGGTGAAGAATAGAATGGATTGATGGTAGGTGTTTGTGTAGGTTGGAAGGAAATGAAAGAATGTGAGATGGTGAAATAACGAGTATTTTATGAGGAAGTTAATAAAATGGAGATTTTCAGAGAGAGAGAGAGAGAGAGTAACAAAATGGGCTTCTGTAGAAGTAGATTTAGATGTAGAGTAGTAGTACATGATACTGCTGTGGTTGCTGCTATCAGTTCCCTTGATAGGTAGCTTTGAAGAAATGATTTGAAATGATGAAAAAAACAATCTGCTTTTGGTTTTTTGTTCCCTTTATTTGTGGAATTTGCCTTTCAAACTGAATGAGCTGACGATGTTGAGCATGATGATTAGCAAGACGATAATGATTCAGGGAGTAACTGCATTGAAACAGCATTCTCATGTAATGACTATCTCAGTAACACCCCATGTTTAAAATAATCATCTAAAAGAACTAGTGAAATCCTAATATTCTTCTCACAAGCCTAACAGCAAATAATACTCTATCTCATTTGAAATTTCTTAGCCACACTTTCAATCCAAATTCTGCTGTTGTTGACTCGTTTCTAGAACAACCCAACAGCACGGATAATCTCCTTACAATGCAGAGAACATTGATTTTTCTTAGCATAATTAAACGAAGACATTGCAACCTCACAGTCATTTCTGTAACTAGGGCTTAAGTCATCCATCAATAGATGTGATTTCTCAAGGGAATCGTAAAGTTCTTCCCTAGATTATTAGATAGCTGTGCTCTCATCGGATAGTTACTGATAAAGTGAATGGGTTAATGTTTGGGTCATTTTTTGAAGGATATCTATCTGTGATTTGGAGTTAGTAAAAAAAGAGTTTTTTACAAGAATTTGATTATCTATAATCCTGTGTGAGGGATTAATTAATGAATTCAAGAATACTTGAATAATATATTTATGTAATTATTCGTTGTTCTTTTCTCCGATCTGAAACGGGGAGTCAGTCAGATCTATTAGATAATCGAATAATTTGATGTAATTATCTTTGGTTTATATTGAATTTACCTTTTCGATTTTACTGGTAAGAAAATTGATTATTATTTCGAAAAATAAATAAATTATGATTAAAGAAATCAAAAAAAAGAAATATCTCTGAGACAACGGATATTCTTATTAATATGTAATAGAAACGGAATATTGTAGTTATTATAAATATTACTGGTTTATTCTCTGATTTCAATCATTAGAAAGAGTTCTTTCCCTTGATTGCATAGTTGCTATCACATTCAAGTGATTTCTCTTGCCTGCTGCTGCTTTAATTTCTGGTAGTTTTTTATTCATGAAAACTTGCAAAAGCATGTTTTCTTAAGTTTTTTTTTTTCGTTAATTTTCAAAGATTTTAATAGAGTAAAATCAAGCAGGGTGCATTTTTCACATGGGAAATAAGAATCGTTAGAATTTTTTTATTAGTGTCTTCTTTCTTTGAACAAGATATCCAATGCAGTCATTCATTCTCAAAGGGGTGTTATTATGTAATTAATTGAGTAATTTTTGTTTTTGTGGCTGTAATAATAATTATTGGTATTTTTTGAGAAAAAGGGGAAGAAAAACAGTTTATGTTTTTCTTGAGTTTGATATCACAGGGTTTCTTCAAGCAGCTAAATATTCAAACATGAGGATATATGCTAAACAATTAAAAAAGAGAAAAAGAATTTGAGAAAATGTAGAGAGGGGGGGGGGGGGA
>Ga0302271_10004013_pt1 | contig 11974 bp, 7 predicted proteins | sample III_Bog_N1_1_FD_198767 | JGI IMG/M metagenome (GOLD analysis project Ga0302271, IMG submission 198767) | Peat permafrost microbial communities from Stordalen Mire near Abisko, Sweden - III_Bog_N1_1 | ecosystem: Environmental > Terrestrial > Soil > Wetlands > Peat | place: Sweden: Abisko... | reverse complement strand
AAAATAAATAGTTCCAGAAGATAAAAGTATTCTGAATGTTCGAGAAGATTAAGATTAGTAATTCTAACCTCTAAGCATGTCTGAATCTGTCAGTAAACCAGTCAATCAACCAGAAATACAGTATTCATAACACCTTGGAACTTAGCAATCTAAAAATATGGAATAACTTCTATTGGCATAGCAACAGCTTTAATAACATAGTTAGCCTTAGCCCGTAGAACTTTTCTCCTCTGCAGGGAAGCACATAGATAACAACAACAACACTAGCATAACTGATCGGCAATCATATTCTAATACTAGCAATATCTCTAGTGTTGTGGAATAAAGTAAATTTCCACAACAAAGAAATACCAACGATAATGATATGTTATCGTTACTTGCGAGCATCGCAGCGAATGGGGCATTGTAATAGCAGTATTCAATGACAGATTAGAAACAAGAACAATAACGAATAATAAGTTAACAAGCAGACAACAACAATAACAGTGATAAGAACAATTAAATAATACAAACAGAGAGAAGCTAAGGCGATTAGGATAAGTTAGAGGAGTAGTTGATAGAAGAGGAACAGAAGAGTAGTAAATAAGTTTTGAGGTCTTGTCCTGATAAGCAAGAAGAAGGAGAAGAAGAAGTACAACATGTTTTTGAAGATACATCGTAATGCGATAAGGATGTTCAAGTAGAGAATGGAAAAGAGTAAGGGAATACTTAGAATAATAATTACACAATGAAGAACACTGATGATATTCGAAGAAATAGCTAGAGTGTCGTATGTAATAATAATCTGATAGCTGATTAGACCGATACCTTAATAGTTTCTTAGCAATTAACGACAAAGCTCTTAGAGATTCTCACAAGGAGCTTAAAGAAGCATGATGTATTCTCTGAAAATGTTCGTTTTACAGACACTTAGGATGGGCAGTAGAAGGAGCTCAGCAAAGAGCAAGAAGACAGAGAGTAGAAGTAACAGTAGTAATTAGGCTCAAGCAGTTGGTAATAGCTAAGCTAATTGTAAGCAAACAATGCTAAATGCTATGAAGATAAATAAGAGTAGACTAGCTTATCATAGAACAATTAACCAGAATTATTATCGGAATTTCCAGGAAATATAACGAAAAAAGAATCCAAAGAAACAGAAGGCCACTTTTACTACGCAAGCTAGCAGTATTCTAACACAACCTCTCCAGGGAAAGATCATAATCTGTAACAACAGCAACAACAATAACAATAATCTATTGAACTGATACGCAGTAACTAAAGTCTTAATAGCAAAGCTGTAAGCCCATTAAAGTTCTTTAAGAATGCTGTTACCAAGATCCTGACTAGCATGCGTTTCTTGAAGGGCTTGAAATAAGCACAAGAAAAGAAAAAAGCCATCTAGCAAGGTAAATTCGATGATATGCTTAAAATAGCTATGGGTGCTAGTGCTTCTCATGTGTTTGCAGCTTGTAAGAGTGCATTCTGTAGGTTGTTCTAAGAATCCCAGGCATTGTAATTCTACTTACTCCCAATGAGCTCAGCGACGTACAAGGTTTAGCTGAGGTAATTAAAAACACATGTCAGAGATATACTTCAAGCATTATCTAAGGAAAAGATAAACATCAGTGAGGTGAATCCTAATGCTTCTCTTCCTCCTCCTCCTAACTAATAAACTTCTCTCTCCTCTTCTGTAGACATCTTACGATTTTTGAATACAATATCTTAGAATTATTAATTCTCTCCTGAATCCTTCTGGTCAATGTTTATCATATCTAGATTAGAGTTCTCTTCTACCAAATAACTAATTAGACTAACATTACCATAATAGAAAATGATAGTACTTATGTTTGTGATACTCTACGGGTTGATTAATAGACTTGTAAGACCCTGGGTGACACTGAACATCGAGAGGACACCAGTAATTGCTAAGAACTGCTAGATTGTTAGCAGTGTTATGTTCTATCTATTATTTGATTATATTGAGAGGAATAACCCTTTAGTGATAGTGAAATATTAAGGATGTAGTAGTCTACAGTAGAGCAATTTACCTACAGCTAATACTCGTCCATTGTTAGCATATCCTGAGTTTTTATCGACAGAGACAACTAAAGATCTAAATGAGCCTAGGAATTCATCATAAGAGGAAGCGATTTTGAGATTACAAGCCGATTAGACCTAGAATATAATTGCAGGGATATCAAGTAAGTATTTACTTAAGGAACTACTTGTGAAGGATGCTGAGTTTGTGAGAGAAATTAGTGGGTATTTTGATAGTATTGCTGAGGATTTTGTAGATAAAATGGAGATACTGAATAGATCAGAAAAGGTCTCTTTGTTTGAACTATTCTGAGAGAGAAAGAGAGAAATAATAGATTAGTAGGTGTGTGTGTGTGTGTGTGTGTTTATGTGAGTATTTTGTTTGTGAATTTTGTTAGTTTTAAGATAAGATTTAGAACATAATAAAGTTGGTTGGTTGGGTTTATTTTAAAAGCAACACTAAACTCGACGGATTCCATGAAAACACATTCTTCTCTATCTAACATATTTCTATGCATATTGTCTGTTTGTTCTCCCTTTTGCCACTGAAGAGATAATTATTACTGAAGTAGAGTAAGTTCTCTAGGATGTATCAAAGGGGTTTTTTAATTTGTTTGTAATAAGTTAGTTCAGTGCATCATGTCTATTGTGGGATTGATTGATTGATCCTGGGAAGATTAAGAACACACACACTTAAAAGGATATTCATAGGATAATAAACAATTATTGGTATTATTTAAGGGTTAATCAAGGTTTTTTTTTGGTTCAAAAACAAATTAGAATTCTTAGATAAAAAATGAGTACTAACAGTGTTTAATAACAGGGCAGCAGTGAGTTTCTAGGGAAGGAAGATGATAACAGTTAATTCATCCGAAAAGTAGATATATGTGCTTATCTAACTGACCATTATATACATCGATACAGAAGATATGAGAATTATTTAGATTGTAGTGGTCAGCTGAATTATAGGGAGATACGTTGTTTGAAGAAACATCTAACAGACAATAATACAAACAAGGACTACAGCAAGATGAATAAGAAGAATCAAAGTCAAATCAATATGTTTGTGCAATCCTTGAGACATGATTAGCCATATCAAGTCAGACCTATTAGAAACTCTCATAGCTAATTAGATTTTCCTAACAAAAGCACGATAAATAGATAATAAAATACTCCTTTAACCAGCCTAGCAACAGGTAATCTCCTAATCTAACCACTTAATGATTCTCTAGCTGAAGACAGTGATCCTAACAATCAGCTATCCACATACTCTTCAAATAACCTTCAAGGATAAAACACCTAAAGAAATACCTTAGACGAACTGTCATCATCCCAACAAAACCAACTCAATGGTGAACTTAAACTCCTTCAGCACCTCTTAAACTCCTAATCCTTTCATCGTTGTTGTCGAATTATCTTATGCTTAATTAAATGGCGAAGACTCTGTAGGTACCTTCGTTAAACACGCTAAAAATCCGTAGAGCAATTTCAAACTCTCGATCTCCTTTCTTTAGCTGTAAACTCAGCTTTAGACTACTCCACTCTAGCAATGAAACCAGTATTATTTGAGTACTTCCAAGAATCTTCCTCCTTAGACTATTTCTCCTATCGCAATTAAGCTAAGTATTTTACAAGTAAACTCAGTAAACTCAAAGCATACACCATACAACTCCTTGACAGCATAGCTTAATACACTGTATCCGCGTTAACGTCTAACAACGACATGATAGCATTCCTAAACAGTTAAATAGGATAATATCAATTTCTCTTTGATGGTCTCTACCCAAGGTTCTTGCATGAACGGTTTGAGTTCTCCAATGACACGCTAGAAATCAGAAATATCACTGTATCATAACGATAACTATTATCAATATTCTTCTATGTTATCTATGGGATACTTAATAGACTAATTGATCCATGGAGAGCATTGAATATTAAAGACATAGATAAAGCTAAAAGAATTAATGCACATGTTATGCTCAGTATTATTTTCTATTTACTACATGATTATATGAAGAAACATGCACAGTTAGTTAAGACATCAAGTAGATATCCAGCTGAAAGAATGAATCCATTGAGAGCTTATACGAGATAATAGTAGTTTTAAGAATAAGATATTAGGGAATTAGGCTTTGTAGATACTCATGGATAAAAGAATAATTTGATAGATAGTATTGAATAACTGGATTAATAAGCAGTTATCACAGATAACATAATGGTTGGATTGACTCTAAGAATGCTACTTGTGGATATCATCGAGAAAGATGCTGATATACTTTCTAAAGCAGAAGATACTTTTAGAAGTATTTCTCAAGTGTTTGTAAAGTAAATTGACTTAGCACCACCGATATTGTGAAAATAGTAGGAAATCTTAAAAAAATTAAATTTTTGTGATTTGTATTAGAAAACCCTTAGTATTTATCATAAATTTAAACTCTTTCTAAAGCTACTAACATAAACAGAGACATACATAGATAAATCATTTAACGTTTCTCATGAATGTCTTCTTTCATATTGACTCATCTGATGAGAAAGTGGCTTATCTAACTTTAATCGGTGATTTCAAGAAAAATGATACATTCTTCTATTTTGGTATCTCTATTACCGTCTTTTTAACTTTATTTATCCCTGATGATGATGCATTCTCCTTATCTTGCATCATTTTCCCTTTATTTTTCCCAATTGATTTTTTATCCTTTTTTGTATTATTACTATTAATCACAGCACTAGCTATCTTCGTGAGTCTTCTAGATAATCTTTAATTTCTTTGATAATTCTAGCTATCGATACCTGTTACACCTGCATACATAGCTTTGATAGTATCTCTATTGTAAATATGATAAGTTCTATTACGTCTATTGAAATAATGCGGTTTGAGTTAGCTAAGTGATTTTAAGACATTCTCACAGTTATTTAAGGGGAAATATTATTTGAAGTTCTTCATTCTATCAGTGTTCATAGATGGGAACTCAATAATTAACTCTTTCTTAGAGAAATAACTATGATTATTAATCATATCTAGATCGATTATACTATTACCCTACTTCGGATTCTTAGTGATGATATTTATATTGTCATTGTTCCTTCTTTAAATACCAGGGAATCTAAGCTTATTATTAGTATTATTGTTATTATTCGCTAGATCTTATCCTTCATAGTTCATATTACTATTGTTATTACATATTATATCTCCATCCCCATCATCTTTGCAATCAGCATTATTACTAACAATCCTTTCTTCTTCTAGATTCTCTAAATCCTTAAGTGTCTCTTGAATATGCTGTAATAATAGATTCTTCTGAATATTCCTATCAAACAGCGAACTCTAATGTTATAAGCTTCTTTTAATTGCTTTTAACTCCTCCAATCTATGGGAAGTATGAGGGACACTAATATTTCTCTCTGATAACTCAATATTCACATTAGTCTTACTACTACTAGGGAAGAAACCTAATCTTTATTTTGATTATTATTTTTCTTAATCTTTTAATATCATCTTCTTATCCTTACTATTATTACTTCTACTACTTGCACAACTACTTCCAATACTCTCTAAGCCTGATTCATTTAGATTCTCCCCTGGTAGAGCTTTCAATTCTTCCAAGCATACTTTATACTAATTCGACCCTTACTTACCAATATCTTCAATGAATTACCTTGAATTCTTAGATGACGATTATTTCTTCCTTTAAATCACACTAGCTACACTACTTCCACGCTTATGCGATGACTTTATCATCCTAGTTGGTTTATCTTCTTCATCATTATCACTGTACACAGCAATAGAAGGAACTCTATCAATCTGTTGCATTGATGAATAAGGTCGCGTACCTTAGGCTAACTAATTAATCTCTAACGTTTATTAATCCTTGAATTGATAATCCTCCTTAATATTATTATTAAACTTCGAATAATAATTATCCCTTTCGTTAGGTGTTTCTACTTCTTCTAAGATTGTATTCTCTTTCTTAAATCTCCTAGGTGTCAGATTCATAGTAGGATTACCTTAATTCTACCTATTACTTATCTTTTCATCACTGAACATCTGACCCTCCACTAAGAGATGATGACTTTTAAGATTATGAATATTCGTCAGTGATACTGGCTATTTATAATACTATTTAGGCTTTTTAAATTCCTTATCTTTTGACTCTTCGAAAGATAGCTATTCCGTGCTGAGTTTCTTAAGATTCAGTAATGTTAGCCCTTTTTTTAACACTTAATCTTATGAGAACTACCTCTAAGTCAATGTAGGTAGTTTATTCATAATAATTTAAGAATCCTATCTAGGTGGTAATAATAACAACCCTTAGCTATTATTACTACCTTCTCCTCCCACTCCACTTTGATTCTGCAGCATTATCTATTAACACAATCGTTCTTAGCATTCTTTAATATCTCGATATTTCGCTAGACAATTATATTTACTATCATTCTTTCGCCAGAAATTCGTATCCCTCTTGAATTAGCTCTCATGCTATTAGTATTTATGTTTTAATATAACTGATTCCGCATCGGGCTTGTAGTGAATCTTAAAGCATTCGAATGATGTATGTCCGATTGCACCGCAAGCATAGCAATGAATCTACAGTGAACTTAAATCATCGTTTAAAGATATCTCATCACGAATCTAGCAGAATATCTCATAGTCTAATGGAAATTCTTTAAGAATTTTTATAAAATCTTTCTTTCTTATTGAAAGCACCGAACTAGCGCCGATAGATCTAGCTGATGCACATCGAGGTTTATCAGAGAAGAATGATAATTCACCGAAGGAATCAGCTTTTTTAAGATCTTTTATTGGTTTAACGTAGTCATTCGAAGCTTACTTTTGACTTTATGTGAATAATTATATTTAACCTCTTTCGACAATGTAAAATGCTGTCTCCGAATGAAGAGAGTTAGAAGATTAAAGGTTAAGTTATTAGTAATCTTCACAGCATTGCAATTGCTGGAAATACGAAGAAGGATTAGTATTACTATTGTGATAGGTCGGTTATGAATTATTGTTAGGAGCTACTAAGCTCATGATAGTATTCAACCGTTATGGGAATAACTACTGTTATTGTTACTGTTATATATACCCTTCAGATCCTTATCCAATTCCTCCAGGTACTACTGATACCTAAGGTATCTCAGTTGAAACCAATTATTACTTTTATGATACTTATCTATGATTAGTAGTATTCCCTTAGCTGTTTAACTACGGAAACTAAATCTACTAGCTACTCTAGCTAAGTCTCTTCGGGTTGAGATACCCAGAGAATCCAGATGGATGATATTGTGGGAACTACCCTGAAATCTAAACCTGCTAAGATCCAGAGAGGTTTACTGTATTATTATTAGTTAACTTCATAGGTGATGGAAACATAACAGGCAACGGGGAGTTCCCTGGTTAGTAGAATTATTACTACTACTGCTATTACTATTATTATTGTACACCTACTTGCTGCTGCTATTAATATATATTCTATACAGCGATCCCTCCTGGTTATGTTGGCTATTAGAAGTAATTCTACGAATAGAAATCATCGCCTTCGAAGATAATCTCATTGTTGAGATATGTTTGCTTCTGCAAGCACAGTGCTAATCGCCGGAGAAACCGCTTCGAAAAATTATTAGCTAAAAAAGGCACAAGTTTTATGAGTTATATATTCGCGGATGTTGTGACTTTAGCTCTAATATTCGGTCCAAGCTTCTCGAGAACTTCCTTCTCTTCTTTCGTGCTTAATTCCTTCTCAGCTCTGTGCTTGTACTCGATATATTTAGTCACTTCCATTTATAAACTTTTCTTAATATTATTATTCTATAAATATTTACTAATCAATCTTAGATCGTGCTAGAATTCTTAATTCCGCTTATCCATTTCTTATACGATAATACCGATTGAATTAAATGAATATGCGAACACACCACCAGCGATAATCATACTAAATGCTGTGAATATCGCTTCGTAGTTATTCGCGGGAAGAATATCACCATACCCTGTAGTCGTCATGGTAGTCACACTCCAATAAAACGAATAGATATATTATGAAAACACTGATCCATACTCTAACCATTAATTATCGTTCTAAGCGGTTTATTAGATCTTACTGTATCTAACTATCCAATTAAGATCAACAAACTTGTAATTATCTTCTAACACAGCTAGACCTAAGAACAAGCAAGCGAAGAGATGTGCTTAGAACAGCACTAGCGTTCCAACTTTCATGAGCTTTATGAACGTTGAAATGACGACTTCATTCTGCAGCTGAAATAGTTCTAAATATTTCGCCATGATACCTCGCATAGTCGCGTATTTAAATAGTATAAACACATTCACGATTCGCCAACCTCCTTGGATCATAAACACTGAGTCTAAAATAGGTAATATCGCTAATAAATCCCAGAGAACACCTTTGCGCATGTAGTTATACATAACTTAGTTTCGTTCCATGATGCACATCCCACATTAGTAGAACCCCGTATTGAAGTTAAAGATTATGTCTAAACAAAAAACAAAGAGACATATCATCGGGAAGATATGCCAGATTATCGATGTGTACTCATCTGTCATGTGTTTCATTGTCACAAGCTCAATAGGCTTGACGAGAATAGTCAACACGATGAAGAGTGAGTGAATTGTATCCCACGCGTAGAGATACTGAGACTAAGGGTTGATAATGGGCACTGATTCTAATATTGATATGATCCACCTGAGAATTGGATTCTCACAGCGATCCCAGATAATGCTAGATGATCCATTACCATTACTAATTTGTCTTAATAAACTATCTTTATTATTATTATACGAATTCATTTACCACTGTGAGCTATTCAAATTAGAATAAGAATTCGAACCTGCTGCCATGGATTATCTCATTTTCTTTCTTTTCCCATTGGTATCTTGTTAATTCAGTGATGCCACATCGTTGATAAGATCAGTTTATAGAATATTCATTGTATTTTAATTCCAAATCATCGATCGCTTTTTTAAATTAGATGCGAATCTCCAAGCATTTAACAACACTACGATGATTCCGGAGCCTCTATCCGTGATCGATTTGGAAAATAACGAGCGAAGACGAGAAACACCTGCACTCATTCTAAAGAAAAGACGCTTCTTTTGAGATGCAGAAATTAGTTTTGGATTTTAGTTATATTTTTAATTATTCCTCTCAAACCCTGATGAATCCCAATCATCATGTACATCATTATCATGCTTATCATCCTAGCTATTGCTGTGCTTATCATCAACTTGAATCGTTGGTTTCAATGACTAGCATGCTTTTCTCGCAAATAACTTAATATTCTCTTCTTTTTCCATCTCCTATTCCACAGTTGTTTTCACTAGCCGAATTTTCAACTTCCCTGATTTCGTCCGCATTTCTGTCGCTGCAGTCATCGCTTGTTCATTGGTGTTATTCTCGCATGTCGGTGTTAGTGATCTCTGTAACTAGTTACTTTACTTACTCCCCGAATCCTTCTTCGATTAATTCTTCTTCATCGCATCATTGCCGTTTAGTTTTTTCGAATTGTCATCCTTGAACTCTGAAGAAAACTACAAAATCGAACCATTAGCTTTTTAGCTCTCCTTAGGTGATTGCATAATCACTTCTTCATCATCTTCTTTGAAACTATGTGGCTTCGTAAACCGCTTGACACTACTACTGCATAGATCACTTTCTTCAGTCAACCCACCTGCTATCGTGCGCTTCTTACCAGGATTCAATGCATTTTGGTAATCATCTTCAACTTTTAGTCTAGGGATATTAGTATTTCTATCCCTAAATAGATTCTTGCTGTCGTCTTCTTATCTTTCAAGACAGTTATCCTCAGTGAACATCTATGTGTAGATGGTTTCTCCATTTTCTCGATGTTCTAATGGCACATCGTTACCTATATCTTCTTCCTCTTTGGGTTGTTTTGATTCACGCATCTTGAAAAAAACACACCCCCTCCTTGGTTAAGAAGAAATAGAAGAAAAAGAGAGATTTTGTTATTTACTCTTGTTTTTAAGTGCAATTTTAGATGATTAGCTTGATTCTCCAAAAAAACGGAAGGGGAGGATAGAGAAACAAAGAAGCAAGAAGTTTAACTACAGAACCTTCTTCTAAATAATCAAATTAAATTGCCTTTGTAAGCAGCAACAGCACACAAAAGGACTTTCAGGATTTAATTTAATTTAATTTTTGTTTCACGTTGATTGTTCTTGTTCTTTTAGAGCCTATCACACCAAATAACAAGCTTTGATGTGCTCGCATTACCTCTTTAATTATTTAATTCTTAGGTTTTTATTCTTTTGTTTATCTGAAATAACTTCGCGGTCTTCTAGTACTATTATCGCGTTCTCTCTCTCTCCCTTTCTAAAAAATATTAAAGTGTAAAATTTATGTTTTCATTTTGTGTGGGAGTATCTTTACTAATAAACCATATGACTAAATGAACGATTAGGAAAAAAAGAGAATGCTAGATATCTCACCCGAAAGCTATTTATGCTTAATAAGTTTCTATTTCTATTAACTTACATATTCTTAAGAATTCAGCGTTAAAAGATGAACTAAGATCTGTTTGATAGCTACATGAATAACCATCATCTGTCTCTCTCTCTCTTTCTCTCATTATTCATTTAAAAACCTAAAAAGATTTCCTAAGAGTTGAATTCATTCAGACAGAATCATTTAGCCATACTTTAATTTGTTATTCTATTATGCTAATCAATGGATATCATCTAATTGTATTGATTAAAGCCTAATATTTCTAGAAAACATTATTATTAATATTTGTTCTAATTGAATGTATTTTAGAAATAAATCAGAATCATCAACCCAATAAAATCAACGTATTATTCAGTAGTTAAATAATAAATCGGAGAACTCATTTTGATAACTACTAGTGGCAATATCCTAGCAATATTTTTAGATTAGTTCTGAGTTTTCACAGCCATTTTAGTGACATTATAGAAAGAAAAAAAAATTCAATTTAATAACTCTATTCTAATTTTTTCAACTGCTAATGTTTTTTTAATATTTTTCATTTGACTGTGAGTAATTTATTCTTCATAAATATTTCATAGTATTTTTCTACAATAAATGAATTATGATTTTGTTAATTTTTTTAGTTTTTTCCATGAAAAATGGCAAAGCAAAACAACTAAAATGTCCATAACTCAATATTTAAAACTAAAATAATAAAAATGATACTTTGAGTTGATGTTTTGAAAAGAGACATTCAAATGATTTTTGAGTACTGTGATCGTTGTTGATGAAAATTAAGCTCTAGCTGTGGGAACAACTAAAGGAATCTGTTCAAAATTAGTTAAATGTAACGATACAATGAAAATTGTGAAAGAAACTATGTGTCGTCACTAGTGGTTTAATTGCGAATCATTTATTTAGTTTTCGTATTCCCAAATATGTCAAAATGAGACATACAGAACAAACAAAAAGTCTAAGTGTAAGATTTACTATCTTATATTAAAAGAAAAAAACATGTTCGATTTTTGAGCTGAATGTGCATACGCGCTAAAGTATGGCTCAATAACTAACTAATTAATCTTTTATTTGGATATCAGAAACAAATAGTGCCCTTACTTTGCTTCTTTTGGGATTTCCACAATAATTCCAAAAAAAAGATCTAAAACCATTGTATTCTTACACTTCGAAACTTAAAATCAAAGTAATTTTAAAGATTTTTAATTGACTTGTAAAAGAAGCTGTAAAGCGGGGAAGGAAATCATAATAAACTCCCCCAAGTGACGATATAATCGCAATAATAAACACAGTGTCAGATGCTGTGACAGAGCAGTACGTAAGAGAAGGATTTCCATTTAGGCTCTTTCTTTGGTGATCTAAATTATGCTCAAACTCCTTATTAATTCTTTCAATTGCAATTTCCCAAATGGAGTAGTAATAGAGTGAGGTAATTAGTGTCTGTGGGATATCTTTAAATCGCAATAAATCAGATAATTAACTTT
>Ga0302271_10004012_pt1 | contig 11975 bp, 7 predicted proteins | sample III_Bog_N1_1_FD_198767 | JGI IMG/M metagenome (GOLD analysis project Ga0302271, IMG submission 198767) | Peat permafrost microbial communities from Stordalen Mire near Abisko, Sweden - III_Bog_N1_1 | ecosystem: Environmental > Terrestrial > Soil > Wetlands > Peat | place: Sweden: Abisko... | reverse complement strand
TATTATTTCTCAGTTGTTATGCATGTCTCATGTAAGTTTTTGGATATTTTGAAGGAATAATCTTAGTGAAAGTCAAAAAAGGGATTTGTAGATAAACTAAACACAACTATTAGAGGATCTGAAGAGGAGTACTTGTATTGTGTGAAATATTTCATGTATATTTATTCTTTTAAATATCTCTCTCTTTCTCGAATCTTTATTTCATTTCTAATATTCAAGAATCGGATGCATACGTAGTTGTCGCTCTATTAATAAAGCGATTTATAAATATAAAAGGAATGCAAAGAAGAAGAATATTATTTAAATTTTATTGTTGTTCTCTGCATTTGGCTACAAAGACCACCACTCCCCTTCAGACAAGCTCATATTCGAGGAGCTCTGCTGAAGCTTTTCTACATTCTCTGCTGCGATTCGTGAGAGAAAGGAGATCAACTTGAAGATGGAGGGATTCTAGGACTTTGCTGTTTTTATCGCAGTGTGAGAACAGATAGTTTTAGCGAAGTTGAATAGCCAGCTAGCAAAGCGAAAGGGCTTGCTTGAGGATTTTCGATTTGTCTTTTTTGTGTGCTTGGAAACCTGATAATTCCATTAGAATTGTAGCTTTCAGCTAATAAATGTCACCAGAAATATTCGATTAATCGAATTGATCTGATAATATAAATCTAGCTACTTCATCGGCTTCGTCGATAGACTGGAGGGCACTCTTCAGCTTAGACTCAACAATCGTGGAGTGTTGTTTATTTGTCTTGATACTTTCTTCTTAGGACATTTTGAGTTTCTTTTCAATGTTTTCTAGTTCTGCTTCGACTAATAAACATTAGCTTTCAACTATACAAACATTGCAGAACTCAATAGTCTTTGTAAGATTGTTGTCTTTATATAAATGTCTCATTTCTCCCATGAGTCTGTGGAACTCAGTGAATTGGTTTTGCAATAAATAAATTTTGAGTAAGAGATTCTTGAGGGAAAGAACGATCAGAGGCTACTTGAAGACAACCAGGCTTTATTAGATCATGAAAGTTGCTTTTTCGAGTTACTCTCCGTCGATCAGAAGGTTAAGACGCAGGAATAATCCATCTAGATAAGGCAAGTCCTCGATCTATTCGAATTTGTCAGAAATTATCTGACCTAGCAATCTCTGGTATTCCATTTTCATACACAATAATCGCTGCTCATAGGATTCTCCTTAGTCTGTTTCTTTGCATTTCTTCGTGAGAGAAACCAAACATCGCTCAGCTTTCTTTAGCAACCCACATTTAAGTAGAATATGCACAAAGCTAAGTTCTAAATGTTTGACATTCTCCAACGCTGCAAGTTCAGGGTATTATTCCACTAATCGAAGAGCGCTTTCTGCATTTTAAATCACTTCAGGATAGCAACTTTGATCCTTCACAAGAATGTCTTAAGCTGCGATGAAATAATTCGCGAGTTCCAAGTGAGGGTGCTCTCCTGAACCAACAGAAAGGGAATTCTTCAAAGCCATGCGCAACAATCCAAGGGATTCCCTAGAGAATTTCATGATTCTTTATTTCAAAGAAATTGAATGATGATGAGATTCTGAGGTTTGTTAGGCATGATATAATTGCTAGATTTCTGTTAGGTTTTTCAAGAAGATATCACCAGTTACTTCCCATAATTTCTTTTAGAGTTTCTTCTTATTAGGAGAAGTTTAAAAAGGAGTGGAAGTATCATTAGTATGGCAGTTTGTTGTTAGCTTCTGAGGAGACAAAGGTTATGTAATTTGTGTAATAGTGGCGGATTCCGATGAGTCAGATCCTTCATTATCCTCTGAAATTCCGTCTTCTTCATCTCTTTTACCTTGTATGCTATTCAGAGAATGCGCTGTTTTACAAGCAAACAAGTCATTAATTGGAGAGCAATTGATGTCAACAATATTGATCAAAAACACATCACAATCATTATTATCCAATAAATAATACACACAAATGTTCATCTAAGGGGATTCTTACAAACTTAGGAGTTCAAAGGATCAAGGACAGGTGAGTGCTGCTAGTCTTAGGTAAAGGTCATTTTATTATTTCCTCGAAGAAATTTGAATGATTTCATGATTCTCAATGTTTTCTGTGACAAAACAATTTTGAAGCTTATCTGATATTAAGCCGTAGTATCTGTCAGTGTTTTAAGGTGTATTTGTTTTTTAATTTTCGTATTATTTGGTGTATTGAAGTGAATTGTATCAACTTTTGGGGAAACGAAGAAGAATAGAAGGATTTTAATAGTATAATATAAAATGTGTGTGTGTTTGTGAGTTTGTTCGAGGATTTCTTCTAAAACCAAGGAGAAGAAAAAAAGAAAATAGCCTGGGAAGTGAGTGATAAAAGTTGAATGAAAATGTTTGAGTTTCTTTGTTTGTTTTGTTTATTTTTCCCACAGAAAGTTCTACGAGATATAATTTATTATAAACGACTACCTTACTCGTGTAGGTGTCACACACTTCGTGGATATTGGAATCATAAAATTAACAAATAACAGTTGAAATTCAAATTAAATATAAAAGTTTATTTATTGTTTTACATGAGAGAGAGAATTACTTTTGGGTCTTCTATGTATTTATTTACCAAAAGTGGTAATATTGTCTCTTTCTTTTAATTCGATTGAATTTCATTGAAATCACTCTAAATCTGCTAGTGTTCATCTGTATAATTGCAAAATGAAACGAAAAATTATTTTTCTTTCCTTTCTTTTCTAAGATCTATTATCAGAGGAAAACTACCCATCTACTTCTCTCTCTCAGTCTTTCTCTTTTGTAATTTTTCGACTGAGCAAATTCACTGGAAATTAGCTTTTTGTTAAATAAAGATTAAAGAATCTGGAATTTATTGATCAAAACTAATAAGCTTATCTTTTTAGAAGAAAAAAATAATTATTAGATAAAAAAAATTGCTTATTCATTGATTATTGTGAACATTTTTGTTTTAATTCTCCTATTCGATGAATGAAAAATATTAATTTCTTGTAAAAAGAGTCATTTATTCCTAATTACTTGATAGAAGGGGAACATTAGTCAATATTCATTTCTCTTCCCTATTTTGTCATGGAGTGATTTGAAATGGTAGTTGCAAGGAATTCAAATCAAGCCAAAAAGAAAATTGAAAAAAAAGGTAATTACAAGAAAAAATAATCAATTAACAAATCTGTAAATTATTAATTTCTGTAGGTGCAATTATTCTCAAAAAAATGTCAGTACGCAGTGTGATTGATATTGTTACTCATGTTCAGAACTTCCGAAACATAGATCTATTCTATCAAGGGCTGTACTTCCTGAAGCTCACCATCTACCAACTCAAACCAAAAGATGTAAAAATATCTCTATTTTCACTGAAAAGAAGAATGGCAAACAAAAAGCAACTTATTTTGTACTTCCTTCATTTGAGTCAAAATCAACCAAAAGAATCCATAATCCTCAAATGCGTCTATTTATTCAATGGAAGTTATTCTTCACTTGTGAGAAAATCTAATAATTTTTTTAAAATTCTATTAAAAAAACAAAACAGGTGAAAGTCTATGCACATCCTTACAATATCGGCGAAAACTACAAACCTTACGCAACTGATTTCTCTTAAGCAAAAGGACAGAAATTCACTGATTCTCAGCTATTTCGTCCTGCTGGAATCGTTGATGCCACAAGTTCCTTCTACACGAAATCGTTCTTCATAAAATTCTGTGAGGAAGAAGTTGAGCTCAACGATTTCTGCCATTTCCGCATTGAACTCGATGTCGGCAAGAATGGCGATCCAGCTGATTTATACTTAGAATCTGAATTAATGTTCTTCGATTGCATGAACAATAACAAAGATGAGAAGAAAGATGAGAAAAAGGATGCGAACAAGAAATAGGAATAGAAGATTGAGAATGGTAATAAGAGTAAAGAAGAAAGTTGTCTCTTCAATGACAGCAAATCCTTAGCGACAATTAAATACAAACTCATTGAGGGAGTCGATGGGATTCATGAGTTCGTGCCTCTTCTGTTTGAGGAAGCTAACTTCTGCGTTGCTAATCTTCTCATACATACGATTAGATTAGGTACTCGCATAAATTGTGTTGTTTTTCTTAGAAAAATATTCTAAAAATCCTATTTTTTGGGTTTTGCTATTTAAAAGACTATCGATTCCGAGTTATTCCTATCTAAGTATCTGAGTTTGCTCGATTCAAACCAGAAGAACGATTAGCACTCATGGATGTTGAGAAGAACACATCCGGGGTAAAATCCATCTCAATATTCGATACAGTGCAGAGATAATTCGGTGGAAGTAAAAGAAATATAATACTCTAATTATCACCTGATTTCTCAATTATCCTCGCATACACAAAACGAGGGTTTTTTCAATATTGAAGATGCTTAATTTAAGTGTGGATGATATTTTTCATTGTTTTGTTATCTAGGCATTGACTACGAAGGGATGTACAATATGTTCGTAGAAACTCTCAAGAAGACATACGCTAAACTCTTTGCACACTACAATAAAATGAACAGTCGATGCATTCTAGAGAAGCAAAAGAAGACATTCAAGAAATATCTCGTAAAACAAATAAAATTGACACAATTTTGAAATCTAATTGTGAATTTTTTTGTTGGAAAAAAAGTAACCACCAAGTAAATTGATAACTCCTGAGTATGTAACGAATGAGAACGCTAGAGAGTATAGCACAGGTAATGGTTCTTCTAATAAGAATAAGGATTTCAATAGCGCCTTAGTTGAGAGGTTTAAATCGAAGGATCCAGAGACAATTACCCATTCTATTTTGAACGAAGCTAATCTTATCAGTGGATAGCTATTTTAGTTATGGCATAAGTATCTTGATTTATTCAAGATCTCACCGTTATATTGCACAGCATTGTTGAAATTTGAGTATGAACAACGCATGAAAGATCGATTGCAAGTCTTCATTGTGAAGTAGAAAATCACTAACAGTGATTTCCCGAAATTGCATGAGCAAAGCAAAGTTGAATAATGTGAGAAAATTGCTTACAAAATGAGACCAACGTTGCAACTTCTAGAATCCAAGTTCTTGAATGTAACAATCTAACAAAATATAATATGATTAACTTCACATTTCGCTTCATTTCTGTTCAATTTTTGGCAACTTTTTCAAAGAAAGTCGAGCCAGTGTATTAGAACTACAAAGTAGAGCATTCGCCGATAGTCTTCGAAGAGCTCATCGTGAAAGAAGGCAAATCTAAAAACGAAGAAAACATCAACGAAAACGAATCAGCCAGTGAGAGCTTATACTACAAGGGCATCCATTTGTTTGTGCTAGCACATGGATTCCAAGGAAATTCTTTCGATTTAAAAATGCTTAAGAACTATTTGAATTATATGCACCCTGAGGCGATGTTTTTATGCTCCCTGTACAACGAAGAAAGCACTGAAGGTGACATCGAAGAAATGGGGAAGAATCTAGCGAAAGAAATCACAACTTTCATAGCAGATAATTGTTCCGGTGATAACCTAGGAAGAGTCAGTCTCATAGGGTTCAGTTTAGGTGGAGTTATTCTCCGTGCTGCCTTACCATATCTACAGGAATATGCTGATAAAATGCATACTTTCTTGAGTCTCTCTTCCCCGCATCTTGGGTTTATGTACAACCCAAGTAAAATCATAGACGCTGGAATCTGGATTTTAAAGCGATGGAAGAAGAGTACTTCATTGCAGCAATTAACGATGACAGACAGCCCGGATATATAAAATACATTCTTGTATCGATTATCGAAAGCTAAGGGGTTAGGTTGGTTCAAGAATGTTTGCTTAGTATCGTCGTATTAGGATTCGTATTCGCCGTTTGACTCTGCGAGAATCGAGATGACAAAGGAAGCCATGAAAGATGCTGAGTAAGATGATCAAGAAATACAAATATATAATAAACTAACTTTCATTTATTTTTCTTCTTTGTTGTGTGCATGGTTAGGAAGGGGAAATCTTACAATGAGATGACTTAGAATATTCTCAGCTAACTGTCTACTAATTCTCTTCATAGATTAGATGTCCACTTCCACATACAGGAAAAGTAACAAACACACACATTTTCCTCCCTTTCTTATTTTCCCTTGGTTATCCCCCTCCTAACCTCTTATTTTGTTTGTTTTCTTTGATCCTTAGAAACTTAGACACATTCATTGGTCGTGCTGCGCATATTCAGTTCCTAGAATGTCAGCCACTCATTAGGATACTTGTGCAGAACTACGATTAGTTCTTTAAATGAAATGCAATAATTAAAAAATCATTTATATTATTAACAAACAAACATACCGGCAAATACATGTACTCTTGCAACTAATTAGCATCAATAACCATATATAGCAGCTAATATTATCACAAATACACTAAGATTTATCAAACTAATTTATCATTTAGGTCATTTATTTTAAATCAATTTTTCTTCATAACCTACGAGATTGTCTAGGGTAGTCAATAGACGGTTAGATTTACTATTAAAGTGGCTTGATTGTATATGCAGTAGCAAACGCAGAATTTACATGCTCCTTGATTTATTGCTATCTTGAAGAGATAGAATCTCCTCTGCTGTTGCTGCCATTTTCTACCACAGGATACACTCCTCCAGGGTTGTTATTATTATTGAAATGCATTGATTTATTATTGTTGTTGTTGTTCTAGATCGATCTGCCTGATTAATTGGAACTTGCTTAGGTTGTAGCAGTCCTGTTCCGTTTATCACCATTTATCATCGGTGTTAAATAGATATCCTTGCTGGTGTTGTTTGGATTGTTCAAATTTACTATGCTCTTCACTTTCATTTAAGAGCTTGAGAATGTATTATTAGCCTAGTTGTTGTTGATGTTATTGGTGGTGCCATTCTTAGAAGCAAAATTTTGAACAGGAAAAGATGGTAATTATTCTTATTATTATTGAATTTGCGGTTAAAACTGTTATTATGGCTGCTATTGCTAATAAATCTGTTGCTAATACCCTTACTCTGGTTGTTAGATCATCAACTTTTACTATTAAAATTACATTGATTATTAGTTTTATTGTTGCTGAGGTTGGTAGTGTGAATACTGAGCAGGAACAGGTTGATTTTAAACTCCCCTTTGTTGTTGTATCTGTAGTTGCTATTGTTATTAGAAAACTTGATTTTTACTAACTTAGTGATTATTATTATCTTAAAATTATCCTGTTTCTTATTCCATTGAATTATTATTTCTCATCTATTAGCGAGCCATCTCTTCTTCCTTTTGCGCCCTACTCTCATTCTTAAAGTTTATGCATGACCCGGGTTACTAACGATGTCGCCCTTATTACTCATCTTGAATCGCTTGTATTTTTTATTTTATTTCTGGACAATGCGTGTAGATCAGTGAAAGCTAGCTGTCTGTTTGTTTCACTCTTGACTGCAAGTATGTTATGTACTTCATGTTCTAACCACGCTGGAACTATAAATAACAAATGGAAATCACAATATTGTACTAAATATGACTGTATGTTTAAAATATAATTGCTAACTTGTATGATTTCGATTTATCTTTAGAACAATGTCTCAGGCTCAGCGAATAGAAATGCAAACTATTATGCTGATTTCATGTCTAAGAGGTTGTTTATTTTTGGATCAGTGTTCTTCCCACAATATCCGCAAGTCACGAGATCCACTTAGTTGTTTTCGAGAGGTTTAGCTTTCGATTACCATAGAGATATGCAGTTCTTGCAAAAAATGCATCGACATCCGAGGAAGAATTAGGCCTTCTACTCTGTACAAGAGGAAAGAAGACAGAAATTGAAAAAATGTGAGCATTCTCTCTAAATAAAGATTGGTTTTCTTCATGCTTACCAAAGCAAGCCTAACAGAGGGACTTGTAGGCATCGTCTTTCATTATGATAAAGCCAAATTACTGATTTGTTTTAGATAATTCTGTGCAGTTTGATTTTTGTTTGTCAAAGATTTAGAAGTGCTTCTGTGGGGAGGAAGATTTGAATAAATCTCATCAGACTGATAAACAGCTTAAAAATATGATCTATTGATAAAGATAAAAAGGAAATGTTTAAATAGTTTAATAGATCCCTTTTTTGATCAGAAAAGAGAACAAACATCCCCCCCCCCCCCCTTATTTTTAAATAGATGGTTGGATGGTTGTTTTTATTAGTTTTAGAAAAATCATATGAAAGGTACTATTATTTTTCCCTTTTGGAATAAAATCATTGAAAATGTAAGTGGATTTTATTTCACAAGAACAAAACAATACCTAATATTTATGGTATTTTATATCTCTTCTTGCTTATTTGTTGTTGTTTTTTTTTTGTTATTAATTTTTATTATTGTTGCTTGAAGGAACAAATAAAAAATAAATTGCTTTAAAATTTCAACGAAATTTGTGATGTTATTTAAACTCTATCCTCCAAACATCAAAAAACAGCTACAAAAAATCTCAAGAGTTTTAATCAAGAAAGTATTGTTTAGTTTATTAGAAGCTGATAATAGAGAGAGAAAAATCTATTTTGGAAATAGGGAAAAAGACACTTTTGGTGAATTTATTATCTTTTTAACAAATCCCTGTCCTCTCAATTTTCTCATAATTAAGTTAAAATTGTGAGGGAATAGATAATATTTGGTCATAATTAAGATAATTTTGTAGATAGCTAGATGTATAATTTAATAAATATAAAAATTGTCCATAATTAAGTTAATAATTTTTCGTCAGAGTATGCAACATTGTGTTAACAGACAGGTAAACATTTTATTTTGAAGCCTCCATTCCTACAAAGTATTTTACTTTCAAGCGTAGATACTAATGAGCATTTAACTTATTTAATTTGCTTGAATATTATCTTAACTTACACAAATAAATAAAAAGTATTTGTATTAACTTCATTATTCGAATAAATTCTGTCTTGAAATAAATAGAAGAAAACTCTCTTATCTATTTTATCTCTGTCAAAATCGCTCGATTCAAAGAAAGAGTTTATAATTCTTTAAATCAAATAAAAATAGCAAAAGCAAATACATCAACAACAATAACAACAACATTAGTTTTCATTAATGAACAACTTTCTTGGAGCAATTGCATCTGGAGTCACTGGAGCAGCCACAGCAGTTGGAGGAACAATTGCAACAATCTCAGGTCTTGGGTTCACATCTGGAGGTATTGCAGCAGGGAGCACTGCTGCAGGCATGATGTCCTCAGCAGCAGTGGCTTCTGGAGGAAGTGTGGCAGCTGGAACTACTGTAGCTGTTTTGTAATCGATTGGTGCAGCTGGACTTGGAACAGTTGCATTACCAGTTGTAGCTGTTGGAGCAATAGTAGGAACAGCTATATATTTTATTGTTAAATGAAGAATACAAAACAACAACAAAACCTATGAGGCTACAACACTCTATTATCTTATTATTACTTTATGTATTTCTTATTTGCGATTAAAATCTTTAAAATGTAATGCTGTGAAATTAAATAAAAACGAGAGGGAAAAAAATGATGTTAAAAATTATCTTGAAAAATGGGAAAAGTAAAAAGTTACCTACATCCAAAAAGTTCTAACTGCAAAATAAGTAAAAAAAATGCTCCAATGAGATAATAATCAGGGAAATTATTTGGTTAACAACTGTAATGAACAAAATGTCTTTATTATTATTATTATTATCAATGAAAAGTGATATTTTACAAAACATTATCCTGCAAACTTCAAGAAATAGCTACATCTCAACCTTAAGTGTTTTTTTCAAGCAAATATTGTTAAGTTTATTAGCAGCTGCTATGAGTAAATACAATAACTATTTTGGCAATAGGGAAACTGACACTTTTCAGGATTTATTTATTTTTTAGCTAATCCCTGTCCTCTCAATTTTCTCATAATTAAGTTAAAACTGGGGGCTTTAGATAATATTTGGTCATAATTAAGTAAATCTTGTGAGTATCTAGATGCTTAATTTAATATATTATTGTAGGTAGCTAGATGCTGTAGATTAGAAAATTGTTCATAATTTGGTTAATAATTTTTTGTCAGTGTTGGAGTATGGAACATCGTGACAACAGATAGGCAAACTTTTATTTTGAAGCCTCCAATCCTACAAGTAACTAACTTTCAAGAATAGATATTAATTAGTTTTTGCTATTTCTGAATAATTTCTTAACTTACAACAATAAAACAAGAACATTTGTATTATTTTGGTTATTCTAATAAATTCTGTCCTAAAATAATTGAAAGAATACTCTCTTGTCTATTTTATCTCTTTCAAAATCGCTCGATTCAAAGAAAGAGTTTTATAATTCTTTAAATCAAATAAAAATAGCAAAAGCAAATACATCAACAATAACAACATAAATATTATTTATCATTAATGGACACTTTTTTTAAAGTAATTGCATCTGCAGTCACTGGAGCAGTCACAGCAGTTGGAGGAACAATTGCAACAATCTCAGGTCTTGGATTCACATCTGGAGGTATTGCAGCAGGGAGCGCTGCTGCAGGCATGATGTCCTCAGCAGCAGTGGCTTCTGGAGGAAGTGTGGCAGCTGGAACTACTGTAGCTGTCTTGCAAGCGATTGGTGCAGCTGGACTTGGGACAGTTGCATTGCCAGTTGTAGCTGTTGGAGCAGTAGCAGGAACGGCTATCTATTTTATTGCTCAATGAAGAAAGCAAATCAACAGCAAAACCTATGAGGATGAAGCTACAACACTCTATTTTTTTATTCTTACTTTATGTATTTTCATATTTGTCATTAAACTCTTTAAAAATGTAATGCTTTGTGAAATTAAATATTAATAAAATATATCATTAAGCAAATAATGTAGGTACTTCATACTTTAGATAATATTATTTCTTGCACAACTAAGTAGTAAAATAAGTAAAAAAATGCTCTAAAGAGACAACAACCAGGGAATTTGATTTAAAAATTATAACAACAATAAGTACTCAAGATATGATATGTTAAAGAAAAGGAAGGAAAATCCATCAATTATGATCTTGAAAAATTGAAGAAATTATTTCAAAATATTTGTAAAAAATACAATTTCTCTGGGAAGATAATAGAAATAGAAGCGTCGTCTTGACAGAAACTTAAAGAAAAAATGGATGCAAAAAAAACTAAGTTCACTTTAATTCGCTATGCTTTCAGGTATTGCGTAAGAAAGATAAGATTCACAGCTGCAGGAATCAAAAAAGCAAGTCTTGGTGCTAAGATCATGTCGAAAACAGCTAAAGCTTCAGGTGGAGGAGTCAAATCAAACTCATTTGTGGCATTTTGTCAGTCCTTTGGGACTAGAATCTTTCATATATTTGGCTAAGCTAATAGCAGTAGCATGGTCCCTCTTAAGCTTGCAAGTACTACTGGAACAGGATTCACAGCTATTGCAAAACTTGTTAGGATAATGCTGCTTGGTTATGCATTTTTTTGAGAAATTTTGCTGTTTTGAATGCAAAACTTGTCATTTCTGTAAGCCTTACATTAATGTATCCAAAGTTGAATACGTCACAAGAATCAAAGCTAAACAACATTAATTTAGAAGTATTTTTATTTTTCGTGGGAGAGAGACTCTTATTTTATTTACCAAAATATGACTAAATTAGATTTTATTTACCAAAATATGGTTAAATGGATAAAATACTGAATAAACCAGTTATTTATTACGAGCAAAAGAAGGGGAAAAAAAAGATATTCCAGCAACTTAAGGAATCACGAGGGAGGAAAAGAGGGAGGAAAGGTGATGGAAGCATTCTTCCTTCGCTCCCTTGAACATAATATTTTCTGACTTGGATATCTCTTTTCAAGATGAAAACAAGAGAATAATTATTAATCCTTAATTATCTCCTTTTGTTTGCCAATTTTTACAACAATTCACTCTCTATTTATCTATCCCTAAAAAATTGTGTATTTATTTAAATTAAATGCCACCAGATATTTGAATAAAGGGAATGATTATTTGAAATTCTATCTTATGTTTAAAGCTTGCCACTCATAACAAAAGTTAAATTGATTAAATATTCAAACACAAATGCCTCCATATTCC
>Ga0302271_10004008_pt1 | contig 11978 bp, 9 predicted proteins | sample III_Bog_N1_1_FD_198767 | JGI IMG/M metagenome (GOLD analysis project Ga0302271, IMG submission 198767) | Peat permafrost microbial communities from Stordalen Mire near Abisko, Sweden - III_Bog_N1_1 | ecosystem: Environmental > Terrestrial > Soil > Wetlands > Peat | place: Sweden: Abisko... | reverse complement strand
ACCACAACCCCAAAACAAACACAAAACCCCCCCCCCCGCGCGCCGCCCCCCCCCAATCACTCCAAACAAACAAAAACAGAGTCAATGAACTTAAAGGAATTAATTTTAATTTGAGAAAATTAAAAGGGATAAGAATAAATGAATACAGTTATCTGTTTGTAAAGCAATGTCTAAACAGTTTTTAAGCCAGTTATGATGTGGGTATGCAAATACTACCTTCCTTTATTTTTGTGAAGACAAACTCCTGGACATTACTTCAACAGATAATTCAATACTATTAATGCTATTCCAGTTGCATAATCATTGCAAAAAAGAATGCATATCTATCAAACAAGAAGAAAATGTATTGTGCCAATGTTCGATTAGTCGCAATGTATGTGTATTTGTCTGCTATAAAAAATAAATAAATATCATGCACAATTTAAAATGCACATGAAAATTCAAATATAACATGAAACTATTGCCCATTGAAGAGTGCACAAATTGCCAAATTCAAAAATTGGAATTTGAAATTCAATTTTCAATTAAGACTCTAACGGCGGTTGTGGTGGAAGCTGCCTTGAATTGTTAATTTGTTTATTTGAAAGAAAAAAAATATCAAATTGGGAATTTCTTTTTCTTGATTTACAAAAGATAATTAAAATATTGACAATTAATTGTATTCAATTTCTTTCTTTGATTTATCAAGGTAATTTTAAAACAAAAATAGATTGGAACTTACAATGTAAAATAAAACACAGAAACAAGCAGAATATTGTTTAGCAATAGAGAACTGCTTCAGAATTGATTCTTACGAAGAAATGAACGCGAAGAAAAAGTATTTGCTCGAAAACTAATAGACTAAGTTGTTTTGTCAAAGTGACTATTCCATTTCGCTTCATCTTCAAAGCTAGGAATCGAAGCAACTGTTTTGTTGGGGACTTTTTAGTTGAGAGGATTTATACCAACAAGAGAGAAGGGCTTCGAGAATGAGCTTTAGAAGGAAGATATATTCGACACAAGTGATTGCGTTTTAGAAACAGCTGATTGCTATTTAGATAGTAATGAAGGGTTATCAACTAGCTGAGAAGAGGAAGATGAAGAATGGGAGGCTTAAAGTAATTTGGAATGGAAACTTGTCTATGTACTGATGTTCCCGCTAGTATTATGGTTGTTAGTAAACATAATTGAACTACTGTTGTTATTGCTGGCATTACTATTATGTGCAAGACTTGTTGTTTTAAAGGAATTATGAGTATCAGAGAACAGTGTCCTTGTGCTTATTAACCCATTTGTAGGTTTACTGGAAATATGCTGAAACGAGTTAGCATGCCTTAAACTATGATACTAGCTACTGAAAGACTCAAATGATTTATCTCTCACTTTCAAACTGTTAAGCTCTCCAAAACTGGCAATGTGGTCGTCTCCTATTAATTCATCGTGTTGTTAGCAATTCCAAATTGAGAAAATATATTTACTTCTTGCTGGTTTTTTATTTTCTAAATTATGGTTTCTGATAATCCCTGTCGTCATTGGTAAAGCCGAAGCAGGTGCCTTAAATTGCTCTCCACCGAAGGAAGAGAATTTCAAGGTTGTCCTCGAATCCTTTAGAGGGCTTACGGAGTAATTGTAAGAAGAACTCATAGATAAAAACCCTGGATTCTAGAAATGTGTGTCGAATTTAGAGAGAAAAACTGAACAGCATTCTTTTTAAGATTCTAAGGGTTGGTTAGAAATCTCTAGAATTTCTTCTCTAAATGGCTTCCAAAGTGCATGCTTTTCTCGAATGTATCCAACACAGGCAGCTCCAAGCACCTCCAAGTTGAAATCGTAAAAATTCACATCTTTTTTAAAAATGTGGCAATAATTAATGTTCACTGAGATTTAATGATGTAGTGTAAAGATAAAGCATACCTTTTATCGATAGGAGAGCTACTCGGTGCAAGTCTCTCTCAACTTTTTAAACAATATCATAGAACTTTAGTGAAGAAATCTCACATTCTTAGAATGTCGGAGAGGGAGACTATGCAGGTGAGGCAGCGGCAGCAGCAACTGGAGGCAAGTCATTACAAGGAGGACTCTGTAATTCTACACTCTCTGGTTGCACAGTATTTTCAGAGGTGCAAATAGGAGTTGCTGCAATTTCTGTAGAACCAGGGATACAAGAGTTTTAAACAGGGTTATCTTCTAATCCAATTTGTTCTTCTTGTGCTTGGCCATTCGTATCACTTTCCGTTGTATTTGAGTTTTCTTCAATGATTTATGGAATATCTGTTATTTCTGTAGGAATAGGTTTCTTATCTGAGGAGTGTTTTTGATCAAAGAATTTGAGTTCAGTAACTCTATGTGTCGATTTCTTAGAGTTAGATGGTTTTTTAGTCTAGGAATTAGCAGAATCAGCAGATGAAGCAGATGTCGAGGGGGAGAGAGAAATTGTTTTTTGAGTGTCATCAGAGAATACAACACCTTGAGAAGCATAATAGTCTAAGATATCAAAGATTGTTGGAATATGCATGCAGAAATTCAATGTTTCAATGACTTTCTACTCAGCTTTCCTGAGATCCTCCTTTGTGTACAAAGTCAATTATATGTACTTTTTGAGCGTAGAAAGAAACGGAATTCTATCATCCAACTCAACACTTTTCGCTGCTAGCATAAGACACACTCCACCAAACATGCACAAATGTTCTTTCACCATCATGTTGCAGCATGCTGAAGTTACTTCGTTGACTACCAAATAGTCTAAGTAGGAAATACTTAAAAACAGTGCCTACTTGCATATGTGCATACGCTCACCTAAGTCAATTATGTAATTGATAGTTCGCTCGCGTTGCTGGAAAAAATAAATAAGCAAAATAAGTTTTGAAATGTGGAATTAAAATATTACTGGTGGAATCAATAAAATCTTGTTAATGGTTGTTCAATTAAAAATAAGCGCATTATTAATGGAAAATCCCTAGACTTTTCCTCCATTTCAATGGATTAAATTTCTAGAGCAAAAGAGGAATCCAATTATCTTAGTAATTGTAAATTTTTGTCATTTTGGAGGCATTTGAGTTTAAAATTTTAAAAGGAAGAAATTAATATTTATTCTAATAAATCTCTTCTTACTTTCATGTATTCTGGAAAATTCATTAGAGAAATTCCTAGTCCATCTAGCTTTTTCGAATTGTTATGAAATGTATTTCTGTAAAATCTTATTGGAGAAACTGCAGCTAGATAACTCATGTTGCTGGACTTCAGTGCAAGTACATCTCCTTCCTTTGTGAGTAAACCAAAAGAAAGAGTTAGGATCAGTCCTATACTGGGAAAACAATGAAAAGAAATAAAACACTTTATACATTCGAGCACCACATTCCTTGCAGAACGTACTCGTTTCGAATTTGGTTGAGGTTGTGTGTCTGCAAGGGAAATACGTTGCTAATGAGTTGAGTTTCGGATTTGGGCTGGCTGCTGGGAGGGAATCTGGAGTTAAGGTTGGGCTAGCTTAAGGGAGAATCTGCTCATATTCTTTCAAAGGCTCTGCTATTGTAACAGTAATACACTCAACTGGGTTGGTTGATTACGGTAAGAAAGGACATTCCAGCTACTGATTGATGTTACTGGATGTTTCAGAGTCTCTTGACATCATTGGCTTTTCGATAACACAAAAAGGTGAATATTATTTTTCTTGATTTCTTTGAATTAATCAAATTTTTGCTTTTTCTTTTTCTCTTTATTTCTCCTGACTTTCTCCTGTTTTCCTAATGACCCTGCGAATTAAATATTAATTCATTTATTTTTCTTTGTAACAGCAGCAGCAGCCCAACAATTATCTTATTCCTCCAATGCTGAGCTTAAATTGTAATTTCAGTGTTACTTATTGAAAAAAAAAAAGAAAAAGCAAGAGTGTATGAATTAAAATCAATATTAATGAAGCAAAAAGTTGTTATTTGCAGCTTCAGAAAAGTTTTTTCCTAAGAAAAGCAAGATATTTGGAGGAGGATATTATCAAATCCAGCTGACTCTAGTGGTACGTACTGGTTTTATGAAACTAGCTACAACGAAGATTATTTTGTATTTTCTAAAGTATTAGGCTGTTTAGTATCAATGAATTGGATTCAGTAGTAAATAATATCACCGTTATGAATCGTATCTTTAAAGGCATTTTGGTGATTTAAAAAAAAAACACAAAATTTCTTGCTCCTCCTTTTGTTTTTATCAAAATCATGAGAATAAATGCATGAAATAAATTATTTCTTCACATTCACTTTCTTTATTTCAATAGGAAGAGTTAATTAATTTCAAGGCACATATCTCTTCATTCAAATCCGATGTGGTCATAGCTAGACTTTATTTATTTTTTCAAATTCTGTAGCTAAAAAATGAATTTTCAAGCTGTTTAAAATATATCTTTTTATTGGTTCTGTTGTAATTTCTTTTTGGCTAATTTAAAAACTAAGATTAGTTATGAATGGTTTTAAACTGCAATATCATTAGTTTCGAGACGTTCCCAACGCAAAAGAGTAGAATAATCCATCCTTAAATGCTGTTGAGCTGAAGATTATTATCAACTATTCTTGAGAAAAATATGGAATTATTAAAGTTTTAAATAGCAAAATAGCATAGGTATAAGAATACACAAGAGAAAATAGGGTTATTGCTTAAAATCCTCAAACTCTACTCAAAATGAAACTAAATTGGATTTATTGTAATCATTCAGAGGCAGCTGGGGTACCCTCAGGTTGAACTGCTGCGACTTCAGCTGCACCTTGAGTTTGTTCTTTTCTACCTTCACGGCCGACACCTCTTCTTTCTCTGCCATCACGGTCACCACCTCTGTGACCATCACGTCCACCTTCTCTTCTGTTATCACCGAAGGGTCTGCGAGGTCTCTCTTCCTCATCTTCTTCCTTGGAAATGTAGTTAACATTGGAAGGCTTGAAGGTCTTGGGAATAACGTTATCAGCAGAGATTCCGAGTTTTTCCTTAAGATGCTCGCAACCCTCCTTGTTGAGGTAATAGTAGGTGAAACCCCAGTTGAAGATCTCTTCAAGGAAACCCTTGTCCTTAAGTGATCTCACGAGGATGAAACAGTGGAGATTAGGGACTTAAGTTTCTTCGTGGGTACCCTCAAAATCTTTCTTGAGAACGAAGACTCCATCTTGGAGAAGTTGTCTGTAGATTCTAATCTTGGTAGCCTTCAAAACGTGGACCATTTCTGTATATTAAAGTGTTTATTTGTGTTTTAATTTTCTTGGATTTGTTTCTCTTTTGGGACTCTCATGTCACTGCTTAATTTGGCAGCAAAATTCACTTTTTTAACCTGCCAAATCACCCCTCACAAATTCAACTCCCTTAATTTTAATTAACTTTTATCAAATATTTCACTTTTTTCAGTTCGATTCCTTAGTTTATGTGAGGAACATATCAATAGATTGCTATTTGAAGAATTAATTCATGATATTGCCTGTTTATGCACTGTTTTGAAATATTAAAAAATAAATTAATTCCTATTTCTCAACTCTGCTGAATTTCTCATAATCAATGTTTCTAGTTTATTTTTGCATGAATTATTCTTAAAAGTGAATTATTTCACATGAGAGCGATGATTTTATTGAGATAGTTTCAAATAAATGAATCTAAATTATCAAAATATCTCTATTAGAAATATAATATTATTTTTCAAAATACATAATACCTGTTTCCTAGTTTATTCACTAGCATGCAAAGACAAAAAGTTGATAAGTCTTATAATAATCTCTTAGTTTCAAAAACCAGAGAAGAAACAAAAACTTATTCTCCATCAATAATCTCATTAAAACTAGGTATTATGTAAATGAATTGCATGAAAAAGATGTTGATATTATTTGTACTGAGGATCTCTCAAAAGCTTCTGCATTATTGGCTTAAAGGAAACAAAATATTTAAAAACTATACAACTTTATTTCATCAAATTAACCTTTTTATTTCAAATGAGTTTCGGGTAGACAAATTTTTGCTAATAAGCTCATCTTTGGACACACACATTCAGTTCATGAGATGGGGTGTTGAAATTCTCATAGTTTACAAGCTTAAAATCACAATAAAATGAGCTTTTGTTAGACTTTAGCATTGACAATTTCTCAAATTTCAATGAATATTTTTACAAAAGAACTCCAAAACCAATCTAAATTTATCTGATTACTGTGAAACATTTGTTGAAAAATCATCAATTTCTTGTCCTAAACTGTTAGGTCGATGTTTATTGAAAACCCTTGTAGCATTGATGAAAAAAGAAAAAAGGAAAGATAAAATAAGAAAGATCAAAAAAGCATTGCTTTGGTTTAACCAAAACTAATACAGGGATAAGAGTCAAAACAGAGTTTAATTACAAAAAAACACAAAGAAAGCAAAGAGAAAAAATAAGAGACATGGCTAAGGGACAATCTATCGGCCTTAATAAAGGTTTTATCACCACTCAATTGGACAAGAAATTACAAAAGACTTCTATCGTCAAGCGCAAAGGTGCTCACGGAAAGAGAATTGCTCTTGTTAGACAAGTCATCAGAGAAGTTACCGGTTTCGCTCCTTATGAGAAGAGAATCATCGAGCTTATCAAGGCTGGTTCTGCCAAGGACTCTAAGAAAGCTACTAAAATCGCCAGAAAGAGACTCGGAACTCACAGAAGAGCTAAGGGCAAGAAGGCTCTTCTCGAAGAAGCCGTCAGAGCTCAAAGAAAGAAATGATCTGGATTTTGTGAATTTAACAAAACAGAAAGATTCGATCTGCTTTTTTTAAATGCGAAAAATCTAAACACAATTTTTGAGTAATTCTGTACGAATTGTAAGGGTTTCATCTGTCTTATGTTATTTAAAATTACAGTTATCATTCAGTCCTTACAATTATTGATTATTTCAATCATAGTTTATTGCTAACAAATTGATAAATATTGAGACTTGGATGTGTGCTTTGTTGAATACACTATTCGCTCTTATCTAATAATAAGGAATCAAGAATGCAAGGAACTTATTGCTCTAAGTTTAAATCAAATCCATGGGGGAGATTTATCTTAATTTTCAATGGAGTGGGTGGGATTTGTGAATTAATCTGATTTTGTGATATTTTTTTGACTTGCATTGAATTACATGGAAGAGGAGTTTGAGGAAGAAGTTGAGGGCAGTCCAAATGGCGAGAGTGGCTCAAATCTAAATGAAGAATCCTTCATTGAGAACACTGAACAGCAAGAAGGCAATTCTCAACAAAATGGACTACCTAATAATTCAAAACAACTCAAAAGTATATTTCTGTTTCCAATAAACAATCGTTGGAGCGCGCAGCAGCAAATACTTGTTGGATTTGGATTACTTTTCCTCTTTGTGCTGATTGTTGTGATTGGTAGTATCCTTGGGAATATGTTCATTGCATCTTCCCTCATTTAATACAGCGCAAAATAAGAAACTGAAGCAAATATCCTTACGAATCTTAAAAACTCTGTGAATATCTGTGTCAATCTTTTCACTGATATATTCTTGAGCGCTTCGATTTAGCTTGGAGTCTTCTCTAAGATATTTGCTGCGTCCTTAGGAGGGACTAATGGACTTTACGAAAATGGGATGTTCCCTCTTAAAGGGAAGAACAAGTACATATCCATCCACTAAGCGCTGCCTTCTCAAACAGATGAAGATAAAGAATTCTCGAACTAATATTATTCAGGTGTTCCTGTTTCTTTAGACTACATTTCTTACTTTTCTTTCAGCGATTGGAGTAACTTCGCTAACGTAGATACAACTGGAATGACATACGTAGCTGCTGCAGATGTTCTGACTTATTTTCTAAAGAGTCTCATCTACTTCAATAACACTTTATCAAGGATACATGTAAAGACTAATTTGGCTTATTAACTTTATTTCCCATTAAACTAACCTTCCATTTTGAAATATTTCAACAGTAAATGTACATCAATTTTGAAGACCATGTAAGTATATTCTTTCCTGGTGGTGGATGTGTGAATCTCCTTTCCTTAGAAGGGACTGGCACTTCTTTCTTGCTTTCGAGTAGAGATTGGTATAAATTTGCAGTAAACGACTATGCAACAACCAAAGTGATTAGATATTTAGTCACAGGTCCTAAGAAAGATTTAAACACTGGGCTGCCGTGCATCACAATCTCACAGGTGATTTTGAATTCTGCTTCAGTGGTTATTGGTGTGATTGCAGTTGATATTCTCACTAGCTCGTTGCAATCTGCAATACCTAATTAGAGTCTTTATGAAAGCGGTGTATTCTTTTTTGCAAATAGAAAAACAGGAATGATTCTAAATGACCCCATGCTAATTCACAAAAACAACCCATATGATGCATCTATCGGACTTATCTCAGTCAACTCCACTGCCAAAACAGGATTTACTCAGAGTAGTTGGTATGTATGACGTTTTCAGAGGGGAAGGAGAGAAGGGAAGATGATAATTTCTTGAATTATAAATAAGTTTTAATTGAAAAAATAAAATAATTCTTAATTATTTGATTGCTTGTAAAACAGGGAACAAATTAACAATAGCACATTCAATGCAGGATCGTTTTTTTAGGTGTTTAACTACCTTACAAACGAATCAATGATAATATACAGGAATTTTTTTACAATCTAAAGCGAAGAATCACAATTCGTCATGTTTGCATCTGTTCCTTACTCCGAATGTTACTACGAATATGACCAGATCCACATTGAATTATAAGATAATTTTTATTTCCAATAATATATTTTTATTATTGTCGAAGGATCTTTCACAATCTTAGCACTGTTCTTGGTTCATTACTTTGCAACTAGAATTGTAGATCCTCTTAAATTATTAGCAGCTAGTTCGAAAGAATTGACCAATCAAGACAAAGGTTTGAAGGGAGTCACTACAGCATAGGTTACTTCTCATAAAAAAATATCGTTGGAAGATATTTAAACTACTGATGGAGATATGGATGTTCTCATACATTCCTTTAAGAAATTAGTCAAAGATCTCACAGGATTCAAAAAAGGTACCCGAAAGGAAGGTCCGAATCTTGAAGATCGCATTGAGTACCCTCAGAAAGAGGAAGGATAAGTGGAATTATTTTATTAGCACCTTGAATTCCTTTAAGATTTAGTTTAGTTTCAAAACCGATTGGAAGTGTATGCCTATGATTTTATGAACTTAGGAGATATTCTAAGGGCAAATAATATTATTGATAGCCTTGGTGAAGAAGGAGTCAAACACTCACTAGCATAAGGACTTACTAAAGCCCATGGAGAAGGCTAAAGATTTTAAGAAAGTGCAAAAGGATCATAGCCTGATAGAGATTTCAGGAATGAAGAAACAAGAAACACTGGATTCAGAGAAGATCGAAAGGCTTCGGATTCCTACAGCTTTAATGCTGATTTGAAAATAGAACTTAATAATATTATTGACTTCTAGATGGATTAGTAGAAAAACAATATTCATGGAAATGAGTAGAAAAATAACGAAGAAGAAAGAGGAAGTAACGAAAATACTGATAAACCTAGAACTCATGATGATGAGGATTCGCAGACTAGAGGAAAATATCATGATGACGGTGATTGCAACAGATTGAAGATTGAGCTGAGAGATGTCTTGTATTTGCAGATTGTCATCCATAATCTTTATTGCATTTTCGAAGAAACCCTTCGCAAAACTAAGAAACTTTTGCTGAAAAAACCTGATAGACAGCTGTATAAGATTCTATAAAACTTTTTCTTCTATCTCAGCTAATGCTACAAGCATGTGGATATTATCGACATGAAATAACCACTGCCGCTAGATTCAGAAGGCGATGAGAATTTATCTGAATAAGGATAGCCTGTGTAGAAATTCGGATAAGTTTACAAACCTGATTAATCGTAAGGTATTCTTCTAGAACTGATCCTTTCCTTTCATGATCTGAAAAATGTGCCCATGCAAGTAAAAGGAAGAGTAAATCTTCGAAAAGATAAATTATTTCATACGATTTTACCTCGTGAGAAACTGGATTGAAAAAGATTCAAAACATAATTTAATTTATTCTCATTGCAAATCGCATCGTAAGATGTAAGATGAATGGAAAATGAATTAAAATCTTTATTTCTTTAATAAATATATGTTTATTCTTTGTTTTTTGTGTTTAAAACTGCATTTTTAAGTTAAATTATCTTAATAGCATTCATCAAAAATAATTAATATTAGATGGGAGAGGTTCACTGAAAGTAAGGGTGTGAGATATGTTAATGCTAGTCGAAAGGCACCCAAAAATCAACAAAAAAAGGAAATTTAAAGTAGAAAATCACAAAAATGCGTTCGAATGGCAATATCTTTCCAACGATTGACAGCACGAAATCAGCTGCAATGTTTAAAACTCGAACACAATACGATGAACCGAATTTCAAAATGCGATTATCTTAAAATGAAATATAATTGCCATAGACTAAAAAGTCATTTTCTAGAGATAGTCTCGCAGCCATGTAATCAATGGTACATAATATGAACAAATATGATATTCTGTAGTTATGATAAAAATATTCTCGTTCTCTGCAGACTTCAAAGAATTTCATTAAGGAGTTCTCCAGCAAACTAGAAAAGCATCAATATGATATTGAAAAACGTGACGAATTCATTAAAGAACTTGAGTTAACCCTAGAAAAGATACGATCAGAGTATATCTATGAAAAATAAGTATCCGATGACAAATCAAGATAACTTAGGGAGAGTGTCGATGCATTCGATAAGCTCAATATCAAGCTGAAATCAAATCAAATCAAGTGATAAAAAAAAGAACATTGATGATTAACGAATGTTTTGTAATCTAAATTGCTCTTTTCTTATTGATTTGTTTCTAGAATGGAGGAGTTGATTTCGAAGGTGTAATTCTATGAAAAAGAGATCTCAAAAATCAAAGAGGGTGACTCAAAATTACTATTATTGTCTAAGACTAACGAAGAGCAATCAGCAAAGAAAGCTGAAGAACTAGAAAAAAAGCTTAAAGATATTGAAGCACAGAAGAGCTAATCATCTATTAAACAAGAACAAGAACTAAATAGTAAACTACAAGATTCTATAGCAGCGAGAGGAGCAATCAAAGTAAATTTTAATCATACCATACAATCTTTTTGTTTAAGATTACATTGTTAGTTGGAGTTAGAAGGGAAAATAGAGGAGTTTAAGAGGGCAAAGGAGTTAATTTAGAAATATGAAGAAGAAAAACAATTAGTTGAACACAATATTTCGCATTTAAAGAGGTCTTCCACTATGAAACTACAGGAGTTGGAATCGAAGAATAAAGATTTAGAGGTAGCAATTCAATTTTGGCTTTAAACCTATGACTAGCTTATTTTATTTCTCTTAATTGCTAGTCAATACAAGCTAAGACACTGAATTAGCTCAAAGAAGATAACATAAAGATGAGTGTAGATTTCAAGGCACTTAAATAGCAGAATGATGAACTGAACTTTGCGAAAGTTGAATCAGCTGCTGAGATTTAGAAACTCACTCAAACTAATCAAACTCTAACTGTAAATTCAGATTTAATTACAAACTACAGTTTAACAAATATGATTTTACATAACTTTCAATTGTAAACAGGAGAATACGTAGTAAATGAAGAATGAAAATAAAAATCTCTCGTAGTAACTCATAGCCTCGAAACAATAAATAACTTCCTTTGAGGGCATCTTAACTCAAAAAAATGAAAAAATGACTAACATGCTTAAAGAACTTGAAAACACAAGAAACAAATAGAATACAACTGACAAGAGTGCAGCTGAAAACAAATAATTATTGTCGACTCTGCAGAAAAAATATGATGATTCAACTTAATCTTTAACTGCCCTCTAATCCCAGCTCTCGACGATATCTAAATGCTCCCGTAAGCTAGAGGAAGCAGAAAAAGAAATAACAAAGAGCCTCAAGTGCAACTTTTGTGATTAATTCATTAAAGATCCCATCACAATCATTCCCTGTGGACACTCATTTTGCCTAAATTGTAAAAAAGCTTATGCGAAAGATTGCATTCGATGTGGGC
>Ga0302271_10004007_pt1 | contig 11980 bp, 5 predicted proteins | sample III_Bog_N1_1_FD_198767 | JGI IMG/M metagenome (GOLD analysis project Ga0302271, IMG submission 198767) | Peat permafrost microbial communities from Stordalen Mire near Abisko, Sweden - III_Bog_N1_1 | ecosystem: Environmental > Terrestrial > Soil > Wetlands > Peat | place: Sweden: Abisko... | reverse complement strand
TTGAAGATCATAATATTTGGTTCTTCGCCTGCATACAAGGGGATACATAGTTTCCCGCAGTCTAAGCAGAATCTAAATCCATTACAGTTTTCAACTTGGCTATCTTCGGACATTTTAACTATGAAGTTGTTACTTTTTTTTGTTTTTGGAAGAAGATTAGCTTGGAATAATTTGTAATTTATTATATTTTTTGTAAAATTTTTGAATAATTTAGATGATTTTTAGGCGCCCTTATGATTAATTTTTTCAGCTTTTTTCTTGATCTTAATGTTTTTTAATCTTAGTTGAATTCTCTTGGTTCTGTAGCTCTAGACACATTCATATTAGAAATACAAGATTTTAAATCTAAATTTATTTAATGTTGCATGCAAAAACATCTCCTTCAAACTCCTTTATTGCTTCTTTTAATCCACAAAATCACTAAGAATAAAAAAACGATATGTTTCTTCGATGAAATGGATATAATTAAGCCATTTTATTGTCTGATAATTAAAAGAAAATATGAATTCAATAATAATAATCAAATAAAAATGTTTATTCCATCTCATTTAGTTTATTAGCATCTCAAAATCCAAAGAAATAGGGGCTGCCACTTCTTATTTGTCCTAATTTAGAATCTAAGTCACACACACATAGGCTAACCATTTGGCGGTCAATAAATTCATGATTTCTTACAAAAAAGTTTTTTCTTATTGGATGCTTACTGAGTTTATGCTATCAATAGAAGAAAAACTTGTCAATCTAACGATAACACAAACAAAAAATAAGAATTTAGGAAAGAAAAAACAAACAAAATAATAAAAACATAATTTGTTCTCCATAAAATCTCAATCTTATTCCAGTTGAACAACTTTTGATATCCTGTGAACTTTCCCCTTTTTGTGTACCTACTTGATCTCGAAGACAAAATGGAAAGGATATCTAATATTAAACCAAGGGGAGAATCCATCGAGATAGAGAGATTTGACTCTGAAAAAGGTATCGATCCATACGCAAATAATAGGGTACATCAAAGTTAGCACAGATTAAGCTTCGATAACTATCAAGCACCTTTTAATAATTCTAAGATACACGAGCACTTTCATGGGAACAATAATAGCGCAATCAATGGCAGGGATTCCTTTACGCAAGCACAAAATTACAATAATTTCTACAATAATTACAATAATAATAACGATACTTACAACTAACACATGCAACCCATGGATATTAATAATGCTGATGATTATCACAACGCATACACATCTAGTTTATTTGCTCGCCAAAATAATCCTTTTAATCTTGCGTAAGCTGTTGCTGCAGTGAATTTCGAGGAAGATGGGATTCCTGTGTAGAATCCGATGTCTTCGAATTAAGAAAGTGAGGATGAGTAGTCGCCTCCAGGGAGGGATAGGCAGCATTTGGTTTCGCTGCAGGAATCGTATCACAAGAGATAAGCTTAAGTGATTGCAAATAATCTACTCAACAGCAAATACAATGATTTTTCAGAGGAAGATACCCCGAATCTGAAAATTGACTCTTTTAAGAATGTAAACAGTGTGACTGAGAGGGATATTCCTGCATCCAACTCTCCCCAGACACCGTATGATCCATCAACATAGACACCACCGCCAGTCGGAGGAAGATAGACCACAGCTGAATTAATGAATCTTAAGAATACTTTTGGTGCAGCTGCTGCAGCAACTGGATCTGGATTATCTAAAACTCCCAGAGATCAGAGAAATAATGAGGAATCTATGCAAGAACTCAGATTGCTTTAGAATTACTAAAATAATAACAATAATGCTAAGAGTAGTAATAGCCTTAACCGAAAGAGTGGGATCAAGACAACACCTAGAGGTCTTGGAGAAGAACGCTAATAGATTGCTGGAAATGAGAGAAATATGGAAATAGGCATGAATAATAATAATAATAATGGGTTAACTGCTGAGACTTAGAAAGATTCTAGTGCTAGATCGATTGGATCTCTATTGGTAACCAGTGGATATCTCAAGAATGTCAGCAGCATAGTTGAGTTAGAAACAAGCTCCATGACTGAAACGGAAGAGCCAATTATTGGGTTGGTATTAGGAGATGGATAAAAGAAAAATGTACCCTTGATTCCTATGCTGACTACACAACAATAACAATAACAACAGCAATAGATACTTGAGTAGCACGGGTAAGGAAGGCAAACATAAGGATATCTTAAGACGAAAGGAGAATCAGTGTTACCACCGTTGAATGAAAAGATAAATAAGATAAAAATAGATAAAAATGAAAAGAATATTAATAACAACAATAACAACAATATCTAGGAGCCTATCTTGGGTAGATAGGAATTGCGATGTAAGGAACTCTCACATAAAAACGAAAGGATTTTGTATGTGTGCTTAAGATCTTCTTGCGGGTTGAAGCGATTGTGCTGCGGATACTGCTGCTAAATGCATTTTGACCATACTGATGAGCTCCTCAGCTTGGAGAAGTATAAACTTGATGTGATGAAGCAGCAAAAGAAGATAGTAGCGGAAGAAAAATAACAAACAACAACAGCTAGTACTGCCATAAAGTCTCCAGAAAGAGAAAATAATAATGTTGGTTAGATGCAGGGGAAGGGTAAAGTGACTGGGAAGGGAACTACGGCTGTGACTCCGATGGGAATGATGGGGATGCTCCGAGAGAAAGAACTCATATATTTGAGTTCCTTCAAGGAAAAGGAATTATTGGATTAGTTCACTAATGAGTTGCGTGTTTGTTTCCTGCGAATTTAATCTCGGCTGGAGAAGAGCGAGCAGCAATCAGTGCAAGAGCGATTTGCTATAAATAACCACGCAGATGAGCTCGTTCAAGCAGCTGAAGATCTTAAGGAAAACTAAAATGTGCTGGAAAGTTTCTCTGATTTGAGGATACTAGAATTATGCAGTTTGTAAGCAGTAGAAATGCAACGCGTTAGGAACGCAAAGATACTTAACATGACTCTGAAGACCTATGCATAACAGCTGGATGCTGCACTGTATGGTTATTTTAATAAACTCACGGAACTTCTAGAACAAACAGTTGAAACTGCGAATAAATTGGTGGAAGAATTTATTGGAAATTACCCTAAAATGAGTGATACATGTTAGCTTAGTATTCCTCAAAAAGAAGGGAATGCAGGAACGCAAGGGTTTACTGCTACTACTCGTGATTGTATTTCGGAGAGAAACAGCACCTATGCGAATACAACTATCAATAATAATAGTACGTTCACTCAAAATGTCTCACTTGGGGTATCTACTCCTCCATCTGCTTCTTCAGGGAATACGACTCCCATGAAGAACTCATAATAAGTTTAATTTTCATCCTCAACGACAACACCTAATAACACAAGCCCAAGATCTCCTTAAAGACACAGGAGCTCCTCGAAAAAAGATGATAACGGCGATTATGTTAAAATACGAGAGTTACCTCAATGGTGCAGATTTGGACATGTCACAAGGGCAATTGCTAAATTTGGGGAGTTTAGGATGAAAAATGATGCGATAGACTCATCAGGATTGGGATTAGGGAAGCTGCAGCAATCAGCCGGAACACAACCCCCGAATAGATCAATTTACTTAAATAAGAGAACTGAGAATGTATATATTGGTGATTTAATCAATGGGATGAAAGAAGGAAGTGGAACTGAATATACAAAAAAAGATCAAACGTGCTACACTGGAGAATGGGTGAATGACTGCCATCAAGGCATGGGAAGACTCATCTGCAAGAATGATGTTGTGTAAGGATAAAAGAGAGAGAGACTAAGAAAAAAAGAATATTTTATAAATTGAGATGACGATCTGATAGCTAGAACTGATTTAGAGCTTTGTTTTAGGTTTGAAGGGCACTTCGTTGATGATAAGAAAAATGGGCACGGAGTTTTATACCAATTCACAGGCAAGAGATATGATGGTAAAAATATGAATAATAGCAAATCAAAGGGATGGTTTTTATTTTTCTAGAAAATTTTAATTTGCTTGAGGGGGGATTGTTACAATCGTAAGGTAGTTCATTACAATATTACAATTGAGATTTTTAAAACATATAAAACTCCTCTTTATTAAGCTGTAACAATCGATTTTTCTACCTCCAATTTCTGATTTAGTTTGAAATATGATAATATGTTAAAATACCCTCAAAACATCAAAACAGGTTATTGGAAGAATGACCAACCTCATGGGAAAGGAAAGTAATTCTTCCCGAATGGCGATCATTTCGAAGGAGATTTCAAGAGAGGAATTAAATAAGGGAGTGGTGTATACACGTACTACGATGGGAGTGTATTAGAAGGTATTTGGATTAAAGATTAAGCTTCTGGATGGGGAAATTTAAAAAAATGTGATGGATCTTGGTATTCAGGAGAATTTGTTAATGGTAAAAAAGAAGGCTATGGGACTTTTGTCTCCTCGGATGGGAGGAAATACACTGGATAATGGATGCAAGGACTCCAGCATGGGAAAGGGTATCAGACGAATCAGAAAGGGATGACAATGCAAGTGGTTTTTGATCATGGGAAGAAAATCTCCACTTCCACATCTGCTTTTTCAAATGGAATTGTCCGATATGATTAACAAACCAAGAAGAAGTGTAAAATATTCGATGTGCTGAAATTAATCTTGTAAAATAAATTATTTGCGTTCATGAAAACTAACTTGACAATGAAAGAAATAAAATATTTGAATATTAATAGAATGGAATAATATTATATTATGCGTAAAAAAAAATTATTGTAAATTCTAGCCAAACAACTCATATGAAAATCGATAACAGGTAATTGTTATTACTCTTATTGTAAGATTATTATTATTATCTCAAACAATCTCTTGTTGTCTGAGCTGGTTTCAGAAATTTGAAGGATTAATTAAAAATTTCAGGCTAATTCGTTATTGTATGCTTATTATTAATGTACCAAGGGTTTGTGTGCGTGAGGGGATAAGAACAATGAAATTACCTTAAATAACCAAAAACCAGATGTAAAGTGGGGGGAGAAACTATTAGACACCTCTCTTGATGCTAGATTAATTTGTTTTTTATTAATTTTTTAGAGATAGAGTGAATCTCCTCTCATAGGGAATATTACTCAAACTACCTTGATCTTCTAAATATAAACCAGTTTTTACCCGGATTTACCAGATTTACTCTCATGAAAACTCCGTTTTTTTCAAAGGGATTTGACATTAAAAGTATCTTTCTGTTCTGCTAGACAGGGAGAAAGAAAGCTGCTGCTAGAATATTATCAAAAAGCCAAATTAGTTATTCCTCTCTTCATTGGACGATACTCCTTGAGTAATCTCTTTGATTTCAATTGACAGAGAGATGGAATTTTTCTATTTGAAACTGCTTCTGATTACATCACTTTTCTCATGCTGTGGATTACCAGACCCAAATTAATTTAAATGCATCCCATCTTTCAAAAACTCTTGTTTTTAGGAGGCTCTGCATTCATTAAAAACATCTCTTGCACAAGACCAAACCATCACATTAATAATCTAAAAACTCCATAAAATAAATAATAAAACTTCAGACAACTTATTCAAGTAGGCCGGAGCTACTTTTACAGAAATGAAGAATTCGTCATAGATTTCTATGTTTAACGTGAGGAATCTCATAAAATACTTAGGAATTTTGCTGGTTATCGTCACTTAATCCTGCCTTGGTGAAGTAACAAACAACATCTACTTTGACTTCAGAACATTTCAAAAGTTTCTCTTGAAAAATGCATTTTGTGTGTTTTTATTTTTTGTAGGGCATGGTTGGCAGTGCCTATTCAAGAATAGCGGTGCTTTATTTAGCAGGATTAGAAGCTAATGAATGCGAATTACATCCTTAAATACGAAAGTAGATATTCCAGAGTGTTTCTGAAGAAAAACTGAATCCATTTATCTCTTCAATCGAATAAACCTTAGAGAATTATCCATAGAATACCTTCTTTGCGAGAATGAAACGAACTCAAGAAACATAGCAATCCTTGGATCTTGGAATAAAAGCAATACTCACGGGATCAGATATCAGCACTATTCATAAGGAAATTCTCATGCGATAGATTTTAAACAAACAAGATCCATAAAGTGATACTATCATAGATTAACTAAAATCTCTCTCTCCAAGTAGTTTTTAGATTTCTGAGAGAATCCGCCAAGCTATACAAAACGAAACTCCATCAACAATAGAGGATAACGAGGGTTAACATATAAATAAATCAGGTGATTTAGCTGATCAATTCACGTCTATTTATAATTAAAATGCCAGCTTCGTCATGAGTAAGAATTATTTTTTATTTTCAAAAAGAAATAAGCCAGAGTCTCTTTAGGATACTGCCTTTCACCCACCCAAAGTCTAATTTACTCATTAATCGATTTGATAATATTATTATTAACTATCCTAATTAATGACACTACTTCTTTTTCCTACTCATTTTCTAATCCCCCCCACCTTCTCGAAATTTTATGTTTAAAAGCAACACCTCCCAAATAATATGCAGTAAATAACAACTCTTATATTCGGGGAGAAAGAAAATACAGAAAAACTACGCATTATTAAAGTTGTTATAACATTCTTCATACAGGGTTACAGGCACTTAATATTTTTATTTGCTTTCTTAGTCTACGATGAGAGTCTATTTGTTGCAAAGAAATCGTATGGAATTGGGTCTGTCAAGAACTTAGAAAGCTTTTTGGAATATGAGTAGTTGATTGCTAAAGCAATTGAGCTGTTAGATGACTCATCTTTATTGATTGTCATCGGAAGTGGCGCAGTAGAAGGAGATTTACCATAGAGACAAATTTTCAAGCGAGCGGGAGAAATGGATGAATTGTCTTCATTTTTTTATGCGTTCACAAAAGGAAACGGTTTCAATAAAGACATAACAGTAATGAACTATAGAGAGAAGATGAATTAGATCATGAGAACGAAGAGCACTTAGTAATATAAACTAAATTCCAATGTAGAAGGCAATATAATCAGTGAAATGAGTGTTGCTAGTTCGCTAGCTGGAATAATTGGAATTCAAATACCTTCTTGGAACGCTGGAGGTAATATCTTAGATATTTATCCGAATAAAGGTAGCTAAATTGAATTCTCTTTAAAGATCCTCAATGATACTTTTAACACCCTTAACTCGTAGATTGCGATGCTAAACAAACTAGAATTTGAGTTTGATTTGTTTTCGAATCATAAAACATAAGACATTTATTCTAAATTTGATGAAATCAAAACAGAAATGAAAGTTATCCTTCAGAATCTAACAAAGCACATTCAAGAGTCAAATTCATCATAAAACTAATCACAATCTGATTCTCCAAGCGTCTTGAGCTAAGAGGAGTTTTCCTCTTACAACCAATTCTTGGAAACTACTTTTTAATTGCAGGGTAAACTCTAATAAATGCTACTTTACGACAAGAAAAAAATAAACAGCATTATCGCAAATGTGACAGTGATCCTGAGTATATTGGCAATACTTATTTCAAGCTTCTTTCTTATCAACGTCTTCAAAAGGACCTTGAAAAAAATCCCTAGATTAACCGCTGGTTTCACAGAAAACAGGAGATTTGTGTTCATTTAATTTCTAGTCTTCTTGCCATTCACCATTATAGGATTCACATATTTCATCTCTATATCGCCTGATAACATGAATGTCCTCGTTAAATATGCCTAATTGTTCCTCTTAATATCCATTCTAGCATATGTCCCTGAGATTCTGTTGGTTTGTCCTTTCAATGGAATTTCCTAAAAAACCAAACTAACTTTTATTTTAGCGATCTACATTCTATGGCACACCGATGAAACATCGATTGGATCGATTGGTATTCTAGCTCATCTCTTCTTAAGACTTATGAACTCAGCTTGGGATAGTGTATCAAACAATCCTCATGATGAGAACATTGCTGTGTAGTTTCGGTATATTTGCCTTAGCTTAAAAAAATGTTTTAAGAGTTCAAAGATGAATTCAATAGGACTACCTCAAGAATAGTTGAAAACTAACAGCTTATCTAGTGACATTCTAGGTAATTAAGGCACAAAGGGAGATCATGGTACTTTGAATTCAGAAGTTTTTGTGGGAAATACTAATCCAAATGAAGAAGGAGAAAAATAAAATCCAACTAAAACCTCAGGAAAATGTGGTTCTAAGTTGTAAATCAACGATGATAATATCAATAGAAACTCCAATAGCTATACCTAAGGGTAGTAGCTTCTTAAAAGCATATCTGGTTCATCTTCCTTTGGATTAAAAACCATATGTTTTTTAACAAAAATAATATGGAAATCAGCATTTACCATATTAATCTTACTTTACACCGTCTTGCGTCTAGTGTAATTCGATCCATTTTAGCCCGCAGCAGATTCCTTCATGATAGCTTTCATTTGGGTTCAGCCAAAAAGAACATTAAATAGCAAAATTACATTCACGTTCATTGCGCTGTCTTAATATCCTTTCACAATCTTCTTCGACTCTGACATCAGTCTCTACGCTTACATAATCTTCGGTGCAGCGATGACACTCACCTTGCTAGTCACAGAACTCTACAAAATTATCTCCCCGAGAATCTCCTTCAATAAATTCTTTTTCCTCAGTGTACTCACAATAACGTTCCATTGTCTATTATTGAGATTAAAGAATCCCTAGAATATCATGGAAGCGATACTCTGCGGATGTCTCTATTGCTTCAGTTCATTAATTTACTTTGCTTTGGTCAACAATAGAAAAAGTTCTTGTGAGTATTTAATTGAGAAAACCAAAAATATCATTTCAATTAGACATTCAATGAAATTCTCAGAAAACCTAAGAAACGCCAAGAGTGAGGAAGCAGCAATCTAATCATCTGATAAAGAGAAAAAACAGCCACACGAAGAAGACAAATCAAATAATAACAATGGCCATTCTCATAATAATCTACATTTTGAGCCCCTCAAAGCAGGTTCTTCTTCTTCTTCTCACCCAAAGAAAAGAATATTCTCAAAAATAAAGCTCCTGCAAGATAATAAAGATAAAGTTACTTTAAATCTTCATAAAACAAAGAACCTTAAAGAGGGAATCACTCAGCATGTTGTTCTTCAAGAAACGGATGAAAATGAAGCAATTTTTGAAGAAAACGTCTGCGAAATCAAGAAAGATATTAATATTTCGCATCAAAAATCTCAAAATGAGACATAGAACGAACAATAACAACAATCCTAGTTGGCATAGCACTAAATCGATCTAATTCACTTGAACCTTTACTCGAATGCAGTGTAGATCTACTCCGTTACAGGGATAATTTAATTCATTGTAGGACTGATTTTCTTCGCGCTTCGAACTCACTCGGCATTCACACTGTAATAGCTTTAATTTTAATCATCACAATCGTCAGAGCACCAGCTGCTTTTATTTTCAGTCGTGCAAACTGCGATTATCTTATTCGTAACCTTAGCCTTATCTTCACCAAAAGATATGGAAAAATCAAAAAATTCTTTCTTATTGCCTCTGCAAAACATCACTAACACCTAAAATATCTAGAATATCGTGAATAACTCATAAACTCAATCTAATTGAACCATCCCCTCAAGAAATAACATGAATTCCTCTTGTTTCTCTTTCTGGTTTAACTTTTAATGTATTTATGTTTTTTGCATTTCATATTTGTTTTAATTTTTAATTCTAATTATTAAATAGTTAATTAGAATACATTAACACTCCCAAAAAAGGACATTTTTAACAAGAAATTGAGAATGTAAAACAAACAAAAATAATCTTTTTCAATCTGTAACCATACAAAAGAGCTGCAAAAACTCTAATATTCTTGTGTAAAAATTCAAAGGAAATCATTTTATTGAGCTTAAAAATATCTGCCTGATTCACAAATGTCTCTTTCAAATTCCTTATTCTTTATTCTAGCGACGGTGACTGCTACTTGCATCTTTATTCTCTTGACCTGGTGTCTTCTTGAAGGATTTTCTTGGAAGAGAAAGTGACTATTTCTTTATCGAATAATGCTTCTTCTTGGCGATTTGCTGAAGAGAAGCTAAATGAGCTAGAACCTATGTGAAATTCTACAGAGGAAAGTAATTTTCAAATAATTACTTTTTATCCATGTCTTATTCGAATCCACCATCGTTTTCATCATAATATTCCTCAATTTATTAGTAAAAAGGCACAATAGCATCTATCTGCTTTATAGGATTGTTCAGACGCTATGTTAATAACCGCTTTGTCTGCCCTCTTCGGAAGATAACTTCTTCCACAGCATTCAGTTATCCTCCTGATGGTAAGGATAATTCTTTACTCTTTATGAGACCTACAATGCTCTTTTTCTGTGGATAATGAGCAATATTTTGCATTTAACCTATCATTTTCTTCATCATATCCTATAAACCTATCAAAAGAGCTCCTTGCTGCTCGAATTTCACAGATGTTGGTGTTTTTCTGTTTTATTTTTTGGTATTTAAGTCGTTGTCTATCGAGCATCGACTTCTATAAGGATCGATGCTATTGTTGATGATAGCATTGGAGTTGAGTACTTCTCTAGCTGTTTTATTGCAATCTTCTTCATTGATAGTAGATGTCTTCTAGAAACACGCCTAGTTATCGGTAGCCTTTGGAGATTCACCTTCCACCTTCAGACAAGCAGAATATTATTTGCTTTAGCAAGAAAAAACAACAATAAATTACTTTTTTATCTGAGAAATATATGGATCTGCTGATGTCTTCTTCTTTCATGAAATCAACTGGAAATTTGAAATCGCTTACATTACTATTGAATCTCGATTTTTCTCGAGGAAATTACGTCCTCGGCATAATGTTCGTGTTGGAGAATCTCTCGATGGTCTAGCTTGAGAACCTACTTTATCGAACAGAATAACTTTGATCTTTATCATTGTCTTTCTATGTAGGTGACCTCTATTGCCTTCTTTTAGGTGAAAAATCGTTGTTTAGGTTGTTTAGATTGCATAACAACCCATTGTTGTATTAGTCAATTTTTTAAATCGGTATTTTAGGTATTTCAGAATTTTCATGAAAAAAATCATTCTCATTGAAATCCAAATCACTCTCCTCATCGCCATCTTGGAATCCATTGTTAATCCTAAAACAGTGGGCTTTCTCTTGCACACATGACTTCCAAAGCAACGTACTTTTACTTGATTTGTGTTGCGCCCTATAAAAATTCTTGCTTCTATCTTATGCTGCACTCTTGTTGGAAGCTAGCGAAATATAAAATGGATCTTTTTCAATGTGGACTAGTTCACAGTCAACGGTTTCATGATATTCACTGCCACAGCTCTTGCAGGTTATAAAGAGATTGCGATAATTATTTTAAAATTTTGCTTTGTCTTTTAGTTCATGAAATTTCTCAAAATCACGCTTCTCCTCAGCTAAAATACGCAGAAAATCCTCCCTTCTGATTGTCATCACAGTGGAGAACCCGATGCTTCTTGCACGGAATGTTCTTTCTGTTCCAGTTAGAAACCCATAGTACCCAAACTACTCGAGTTTGTGAAGCTCTTTTGCTTTGAAATGCTCAGATTATGAAGCAATTACATCTTTTGAAAGGAACGGAAACTCAACTGAAACTACACAATTGATTGTGAGAAAAACTTTACTCTTAGAAAAGGGATTTTAATAATTGTTTAACTTACTTTTGCCAGAGATAATAAGATATATGCTAGGCGACATGGTCACTGAAGTAGAATAGTCGTTCGATTGTTCATAGAGAATTTAATTAGGGGAGTAGAATCGCTCTTACATGATAGTGCAAAGCTTCTTAAGAGTGGGTTTTGAAAAAACCTTACTGAAAAACGGAAACTCTTGTAGGATTTTCATATTGGCTTCGTTCATGACCTCCTTGACGATGTATTCATTGAGTTTTAACAAAGTAGTGCTTTCCTCTGCTTGTTTGACTCGCTTTTTTTGCTCGTAGAACTTCTACAACTGAATATTCACCCTTCGAACGAGAGAACTACACAAGAAAGAGCAAAAAGAATAAAAAAACCAATTCATTTCCAGCCC
>Ga0302271_10004006_pt1 | contig 11997 bp, 7 predicted proteins | sample III_Bog_N1_1_FD_198767 | JGI IMG/M metagenome (GOLD analysis project Ga0302271, IMG submission 198767) | Peat permafrost microbial communities from Stordalen Mire near Abisko, Sweden - III_Bog_N1_1 | ecosystem: Environmental > Terrestrial > Soil > Wetlands > Peat | place: Sweden: Abisko... | reverse complement strand
CGAGCAACTTGAAACGCCCTATAAAGAGCGTGAAAATGAAAAACCTACATTACTCATTATTGATGATGATACGGACATTGCCCATTATTTGAAAACATTGTTTTCCTCCCGCTATCGCGTGGTTGTAAAATTTGATGCCGATAGTGCGTATAAATCAATCGAAGAAGTTATGCCCGATCTTATTGTCAGCGATGTATTGATGCCTGGAATTGATGGGTATCAGTTTTGCAGAATGGTGAAAGAGAATATATCCTACAGTCATATTCCAGTTATTCTGCTTACAGCTAAAGCTACCGTCGAAAACCAGGTGGAAGGATTAAACACGGGAGCTAATGCTTATGTAACCAAGCCTTTTGAGCCACAGTATCTATTGGCGCTCATTAAATCACAACTTCTCAATCGGGAACAAACACGGACTATTCTGTCCATTTCTACTCAGACCGAAAAGATAGATGAAAGTATATTGTCCCCACAAGATAATGCATTCATGTCAACACTTTATAAATTAATGGAAAGCGAGCTTTCCAATTCTGAGCTGAACATTAGCCAGTTAACCGAAGCACTGAAAATAAGCCGTACAAAATTTTATTATAAAGTGAAAGGGCTAACGGGTGAAAATCCTAATGTGTTCTTTAAAACCTATAAGCTGAACCGTGCTGTAGAATTAATTCTCGATGGAAAACACAATACTTCAGAAATTGCAGATATGACTGGTTTTAGTACCCTGTCACACTTCTCAGCTAGTTTTAAAAAACAATTTGGAGTTTCACCTAGCAAATATAAACGGCAATAAAAAACAACCTCCCGAGAGGTTAATCAACGAATTTGTGTTATAGATTATTTTATGACACATACTTGTTTAGATGTATGCATAGTTAAATATAGTGCCTTTATGGGCCTGCTCTGCCGGTAATCATCGTGTTATCATGTCGTCCTGCATCCCTTTTGCCTTTATTAAAATGAAGGCAGGATGATGAATAGCATCCGTCAAACTTTTAGAACGAACAAATTTATTTTGCCGAAGACTCTCAATCCCACAACGCGGAACACGGAACACGGAACGCACCATAACTCTTCAAACTTTCAGACTTTCAAACCCTTCATAATTTCTGTAAACGCTGACATGTCTTCGACGATGTCAGGTTGTCCTCCTATTACAGGAATTCCTGTAGCAGAGTCTTCTTAACCCACAACGCGGAACACGGAACACGGAACGCACCGTAACCCTTCAAACTCTCAAACTCTCAAACTTTCAAACCCTTCAAACTCTTCAAACCCTTTATATCATCTCCTCATCACCCTGTTTACTTTAAAAGGGAAGTAAGCCCATTATAACACAGATATGACACGGATATAATACGGTCCTTTATAATACCGTTATATATCCGTTATATATCCGTTTCGCTACCGTTTTATATCCGTTTTATCGTAAATAAGATGAAGATAGAATGATGAATAGAAACAGATCTTGCGTGTCCGGATATTTCGAATATTAAATTGGAAATAGGATTATTGTGGTTAATTCCATATTTCTCTGAAATATAAGTATTTACAATCATTTAAGTGTGAATAACAAATAACTTTTACTATATTTGCAAAATGTTGGAATCTATAATATTCATATTCGGAATCGCAATGAAAGTGAAGTTTATATGCTAACGAACCAATTGAGAAACAGGGTTAGCCGTGGTGAATTTGGTTTGGAATAAAGAGTCTGGCAGAATACATCCCGATAGCTATCGGGGGAACCAAGCGACAGGCATGATCTTTGGACATCTTAAATAAGAAAACATATTCGCGGGGACGGGTAGTCAATTACTCATACTAATGCATAATAACAGACAAAAATAAATTAATACAGTGCACAAGACAGAGCTAGTCGAATCACTCAAATTTACACTCGTACAAAAACAGTAAGAAACTTTTCAGTCTAAATGATCTTACTGAAACATTTCAACCAAGTCGGGAGTTCTGCTCGACTTAGTTGTATTATATAAATACAATGATAGCTATCGTAAATGGAGAAAGCAAAGGTTGAAGCTTTGTGTAATATTTTCGTAGAGTAAAGGTATTTATCGGCGGAATTATTAAGTCTGATGCAGACGCAGAAGAGTTGGCACAGGATGTTTTTATAAAGTTGTGGTTAAATCGTGGGCAGATCGATGTGGATAAATCATTAAATGCCTACTTATATGCTATTGCTCGAAATGCTACGTTCAATTATATCAAACACAAGACGGTTGAACAATCTTATTTGTCCAATTACCAACAGACTGAAGCAGTTGACACGCCCGAAGAAATATACTTTGCCCGGGAAATAAAACTATTGATAGAAATGACAGTCACTCAAATGCCTGCCCAACGAAGACGTATCTATATTTTAAGTAGGGACAAAGGGATATCCAACGAAGATATTGCCACTCAATTAAACATTAGCAAAAAAACAGTTGAAAATCAATTAAGCTTAGCCTTGAATGAAATTCGCAAGGTAGTTTCAGTTTTCTTTTTACTTTTTTTCTAAATCAACTCGGGAGTAATTTCTCTGTAAGGTGTATTATAGTAAAAGGAAATACTATGAAACTTCTGAGACTAATTTCGCTTCTTGGATTCTTGCTAATGACCCTCTCATTATTGGCTCAAACCGGAGATACTAATAAGACACTAAAAATCCGCGTAAAAGGCTCGGTAAACATCCCTGCTCTAAATTACAACAAAGAGAACAGCAACTATAAAATGGATGCTGATAAAATCGACTTAGATAGAATTGATAAACCCCAGATTCCAAATCCCAACGATTCTATCCACATTAATTTTAATGAGCAACCCGCAGTTCAACTAACTTTACCCGACTATACCAATAATGCAATATTCCCTGTTTATAAACGGATGTTCCTCTTTCTGGAGGGAGAGAAATGCACCTATCAGAATTTTGCAGGTTATACTTCCATGCAGGGAGCACTCGGTCTAAAACTGAACAACCATTTTTCTATAACAGGAGGATTACTCGCCATCAAACAATTCTCAGTACTATCGCCGTATGGCTTCGATCGTTCAGGGGTTAAGTTTATCCTTAATTACAACTTAAACGACAAGACCAATTTCTCTATCTGGAATCAATATATTACAACTGGCGACAACAAAGTACCTGACAATTCAAATCTATTTATGCCCCAAACAGGATCCGGGGCAGCTGCCGCCTTTAAATTTGGGAAAAACTCACAAATAGGGGTATCTACTCAATATCAATTTGACGATCAACAAAAAAAGTGGAGTCAGGAATCAAAAGCAAAAGTCCAATTAAAGCTATAATAATATGAATAATAGGTATATATCAGATCTCATTCATCGTTATTTCAACCAACGGCATGCTGCCGAAACGGAGTATGAAATTCAGAAATGGTTAATCAGCAAGCAACATGAAGAACAAAAGAAAGAGGTACTATTTGATATTTGGAAAAATATAAAGAATAAACCCAATGCAGAAGTTTATCGCTCGCTGGATGTGGTTCAACAAAAATTAAACATGAAAAGAAGCAGGAAAATGTTGTGGCAAAATCCGTTTCTTAAAGTAGCTGCTGTATTACTGCCTTTTATATTTGTTGCCAGCCTGTATCTTTTTTACAACAATTATGGAACTGTTGAAATCACTACTGCACAGGGAGAACAAAAAGAAATTACGCTTCCCGATAGTTCGGTTGTGTGGTTGAATGCTTGTAGTAAGATAACTTATTCAAGGAAATTCAGAGCTGACAAACGGGAAATTACACTCTTAGGTGAGGCATTCTTTTCGGTAAAAAAAGATGCCTCAAGACGCTTTGTTGTTACCACAAAAGATATGACTGTTACCGTATTCGGTACTCAGTTCAATGTTAAGTGTTACCCTGAAGATCAAATAGAATCCACCACCCTTAAGAGCGGAAAAGTAGAAGTTACATTGGATAGTAAAGATTACATCCTGAAACCAGATCAGGAACTCGTATACAATCGACAAGAGAAAAATTCTGTTATTCAGGATGCAACAGAGAGTTCCATGTCATGGCGGGAAGGAACATTATATTTCAGCAATATGACATTGCCGGAGATGGTTAAAAGCATCGAAAGACAATACCGTATTAATTTTAAATATAATCCTATGGATTACGCTAATGACAATTATTCTGTAAAGTTTAGCAAGAAAGATAGCATCGAGGATATTATGCAAGTACTTCAAGATGTCGTAGGTGGTTTTTCATATAGCATCAACAACAACATAATAACCCTAAAGAAACAAAGTAAATGAAGCGTGTAAAAGATTTCTTATGCCTGACAATTATGATTTTTATGTCGGCATCACTAATGGCAAAAGACTTAAGGATAACAATTACGGGGAAAGATATAACAATAAAACAGGCTTTTGAACAGATAGAAGCACAAACTACGTTTAGCATTGCTTACAATCAAACAAAGTTTGATGTAAACCGGAAGTTGACTGCAACAATAAAAAATCTTGAGATTGAAAAAGCCCTTACAATAATCCTGAAAAATACCGGCTTTACCTACAAAATCAGCGGTTCTCATATAGTTATAAAGCAAATGAATGAGTCTTTGCCGGAAGGAAAGCCCAGAGATGGGAAATCAGTTCAGACAATCCGGGGTATAGTTACCGATGCAGCTTCAGGACAGCCATTATCCTATGCAACGGTTGCTTTGCTGAATTCTAATCCGCTGAAAGGTTCTTCAACAGACTCTTTAGGTCGGTTTCATATTGACAAAGTCCCAATTGGTCGTTATGACATTGCGGTTTCGGCAGTGGGTTACGAACCTGCCGTGTTGCGTGAGGTTTTACTTTTTTCAGCTAAAGAGTCTTATAATGAAGTCTCATTGAAAGAGCGGACAACGAATCTAAGTGAAGTAGTGGTCAGACCGAATGTGAATAAAGAGCAACCATTAAACCCGATGGCATTGGCCGGTGCAAGAATGTTTAGTGTCGAAGAGACCAATCGCTTCGCAGGAGGATTTGATGATCCTGCACGCTTGGCAACTTCTTTTGCCGGAATTGCCGGTAATATGGCTTCAAATAGTATCTCCGTACACGGAAATTCACCTCAATTCCTGCAATGGAGACTAGAGGGTGTCGAAATACCCAATCCCAGTCACTTTGCAGATATGACTGTACTTGGCGGAGGTATATTTACGGCACTCAGTAGTCAGGTTATGGGTAATTCCGATTTCTTTAACGGAGCTTTTCCTGCCGAATATAGCAATGCTCTATCGGGCGTATTCGATCTGTCGATGCGTAACGGGAATAATCAGAAATACGAACACACGATTCAGATAGGTGTATTGGGAGTAGATATTGCTTCCGAAGGCCCTTTGAGCAAAAAAAACAAGAGTTCATACATTATCAATTACAGGTACTCCACGACAGGACTTTTAGGAGGATTGGTCGGCGGGCTGAATCTTAAATATCAGGATTTATCATTCAAACTCAATTTCCCGACCCGCAAAGCCGGGACTTTTTCTATTTGGGGAATTGGACTTGCAGATGCAAACAATGTGAAAGTGGAAGAGGATCAAAGCAAGTGGATTTCGTATGCTGACAGAGAAGATGTCAAAACTGATTTAATGAAAGCTGTTGCGGGAATTAATCATAAAATATATGTAGCTAAAGATACCTACCTAAAAACGTCTTTATCTGCAACATATTCAGAGAACAAACAATTTGTGAAGATGACTGAAGATAATAAGATCTATGAACCGGTTGTAGACTTTAAAGATCGTGATTGGAATTTGGTTTTTTCTACATTTCTGAATAAGAAGTTTAACGGTAGGCATACAAATCGAACAGGTGTTACAGTTACAGGGCTACTCTATGATTTGGATTTTAATCTTAGCCCTACCTATGTTCCGATTACTCCTATGAATAAAATCGTTAATGGAAATGCTTCAAGTGTCCTGATTTCGGCATATAGTAATTCGATCCTTAATATTACAGATCGTCTAATTGCCAACGTTGGTGTCACAGCACAGTTATTCACGCTTAATAATAATTCGTCTGTTGAACCTCGTGTAAGTTTGAAATACCGAGTTGCTCCGGAACACTCGCTAGCCATCGCTTACGGTTTACACAGCAGACTGGAAAAATTAGATTATTATTACGTAACAACTCCTGCCACCGGTGATAAATTAGTGAACAAAGATTTGAGTTTTGCTAAGGCTAATCACATTGTATTGACTTACGATTGGAGCATAACAAACAATATCCATTTAAGAGTTGAACCATATTACCAATCATTATACAATATTCCGGTAGAGGAAGGAACGTCATTCTCCATCATAAATCACGATCTTTACTATCTTGACAGAGCATTGGTAAATAAGGGGAAAGGGCAAAATTATGGCATTGATTTCACATTAGAAAGATATTTGAGTAAGGGTTATTATTGGTTACTTACAGGATCTGTTTTTGATTCAAAATATAAGGGTGGTGATGGTATTTGGAGAGATACAAAATACAATCGTGGATATATTGTAAATGCTCTTATCGGTAAAGAGTGGATGTGTGGCAAACAAAAACAAAACGTCTTTAGTGCTAATATAAAATTATCATATCAGGGGGGCGACCATTATACACCAATTGATGAGGCCACTTCCAAAGCAAAACACGATATCTTTTTTGATGAAACACGTGCTTTTACATCCCAATTTCCATCGGTGCTGACCTCAGATATTTCGGTAGGATATAAAATCAACAAGAAAAAATCCTCTCACGAATTCTCATTGAAAATTTTGAACGCCGGACTTGTAACAGGACAACACGGATATGTATATAATGAGATAAAAAACACGATTGATAAGATTGATGTAGTAGCTATCATTCCCAATATCAGTTATAAGATAGAATTCTAACGACACCATTTGCTTATCCGTTCGGATGTATCCTTCCTTAGATAAGAAAAAAGTAATGCCTTGGCTGGATCCCCCCGATAGCTATCGGGGCTATAGGAATGCAATCCCAGCATTTTATTTTAAAAGGATTTGCAATTTTCATTGGTTGAAATAAATTGGATGAAGTTAAGCTTCTTCCTCTCGCACAAAGAAGCTGTCTTTTTAGGCAGCTTCTTTTTTGTACCTGTATTTATTCTTTCTCCGGTTTTTAATCACCGCAATTCTCTACTCATTATTCTCCGTTCTAACCCGACTGAGGAAACCTATAGGTTTATCCTGTAGCCTATATCAAATATTAGTGTCTTTTAGAAAACGACAGAACAAAGTGTTTGTCTGTTTCGTTTTATCCCAAAATGTGATTTAAAAGATTCAATTGAAACCGGTTTTTATGCCTCTTGTTTTAATCAGGACAGGTCGTTGTACCGGTTTTCCGGTTTAAAAACCAGGGAGTGAAAGCGATGATTCAACATAACATTCGATTAAAAACCTAGCAATATGAAAACAATTAAAATTGGGATTAATGGATTTGGCCGCATTGGCCGCTTAGTGTTTCGAGCTGCCCAGAACAATGAGCAGATCCAGGTAGTTGGCATAAATGACTTGCTGGATGTGGAGTATATGGCTTATATGCTGAAGTATGATTCGGTTCATGGTCACTTCGACGGAACTATCGAAGTAAAGAACGGAAACCTGGTTGTAAACGGGAATACTGTCCGCGTGACATCAGAAAAAGACCCGGCTAATTTAAAGTGGAAGGAAATTGATGCGGAGTATGTGGTGGAATCCACGGGTATTTTCCTGACGAAGGAAAAAGCGGAAGCACATATCAAAGCAGGGGCGAAGCGGGTAGTTATGTCCGGTCCTCCGAAGGATGACACGCCTATGTTTGTCATGGGAGTGAATGAGAAAAAGTATAACGGGGAGGTGTATGTCTCCAATGCTTCGTGTACTACCAATTGCACTGCACCGCTGGTAAAGGTGATCCATGAAAAATTCGGAATTATTGAAGCCTTAATGACAGCAATTCATGCTACTACAGCGAGCCAACGGACTGTTGATGCACCATCCCTGAAAGACTGGCGGGGAGGACGTTCCATACTGGGGAATATCATACCATCTTCTACCGGTGCTGCAAAGGCAGTGGGAAAGGTAATTCCCGAACTGGCCGGGAAGATAACAGGGATGTCCTTCCGTGTTCCGGTGGCGGATGTTTCAGCAGTGGATCTGACCTGTCATCTGGCTACTCCGGCTACGTATACCGAAATCTGCCATGTTGTGAAGGAAGCTTCGGAAAATGAGATGAAAGGAATCCTGGGCTATACGGAAGATGCGTTGGTTTCTACGGATCTGATTGGTGATACGCGCACTTCGGTGTTTGATGCCAAAGCAGGAATTTCTTTAAATACTACTTTTGTAAAACTGGTAAGTTGGTATGACAACGAGTATGCATTCTCCACCAAAATCCTGGACCTTATCGTGCATATGGATACGGTCAAATAATTCATAATTCACAATTCATAATTCAGATCCCTGACGGGATATATGTAAACAAATAAAAGCTTTTCCTGCAAAGGAAAAGCTTTTTGTTTGTTTACAAGAAATACATCTTATTTCTTAGATGCTTCTACCGATACTTTTCTGAATTCTTTCAAAAGTTTTTCCAGGTCCAAAGAGCTTTTGCGAGCACGTGTACCAGCAGCTTTATTGGCTTTCTCAACTTGCAAATTTGCGTCCGAAGCAAAAGCTTCGAATTCTGCTTTAATCTTGTTTACTAATTCTTCCATTTTCAAATAATGTTTAGTTTTTTAATTGACTATAGTGATACAGCCATAATTTTCGCTGCAAATATAGTCATTTGCGGATAATTTCAAAAGATATCGGGAAGTTTGTTAAACGTAAACCGGCAATTTATCTCTTTTCTTGCTGTTTTACTCCTGCTTTACCCAATAAAACCTGCAAATTCAACCAACCCGATAGCTATCGGGAGACACAACAAACAAAAATATAATACCGCAATAGGACACAAAACAGTAATGTACGAACCAACCCGATAGCTATCGGGATGGTTCGTACATTGTTTTGGGAAAGTAGAATCAGTGAAAACACCCGTGTTTTAAAACATCTAAAACACTCACAGGTACTAGTTCTTACTTACGATTTTTTTTTGTAATTTTGCACCCCTGAATTAGTTATTTGCTAATTGATTAAATAATTTGTTTTTTATAATGAAAAAGTTTGCTGAATATACCAATCTGAATCTATCAGACATCAATAAAGAAATGCTGACACGCTGGAGCGATCAGGATATTTTCCATAAAAGTATTGAAACCCGTGAGGGCAAACCGACCTTTGTATTTTATGAAGGACCGCCCTCAGCCAATGGGTTGCCAGGCATACACCATGTGATGGGAAGAACCATCAAGGATGTTTTCTGCCGCTATAAGACCATGCAGGGCTTTCAGGTAAAACGAAAAGCAGGATGGGATACCCATGGCCTTCCGGTGGAACTGGCCGTAGAAAAAGCATTGGGAATAACCAAGGAGGACATTGGAAAGAAGATCAGCGTGGACGATTACAATGCCGCCTGCCGTCACGATGTATTGAAATATACCCGTGAATGGGAAGACCTGACAACAAAAATGGGATACTGGGTGGATATGAACGACCCGTATATCACGTACGATAACCGCTACATAGAAACTTTGTGGTGGTTGCTGAAGCAACTTTACACGAAGAACCTGCTTTATAAAGGATATACCATCCAACCTTATTCCCCGGCAGCAGGAACAGGACTCAGCACGCATGAACTGAACCAGCCCGGTTGTTACAGGGATGTAAAAGATACTACATGTGTTGCGCAATTTAAGGTGGCAGACAACAGTTCGTTGCCTTTTACAGTACCTGTTACAGGCAATGCGTATTTCATAGCCTGGACAACTACACCCTGGACATTGCCTTCGAATACGGCACTTTGTGTGGGACCTAACATCACGTATGTACTGGTGAATACCTTTAACCCGTATACCGGTGAACCTGTATCGTTGATCCTGGCAAAAGAATTAGTAAATACCCACTTTAATCCTAAAAATGCCAGATTGGCTTTTGAAGATTACAAACATGGTGATAAGAATATACCGTTTGAAATCAAAGGCGAATGTAAAGGTTCTGATTTGTCCGGAATTCAGTATGAGCAACTCATACCTTGGGTAAATCCGGGTGAAGGTGCATTCCGTGTCATTACAGGTGACTTTGTGACTACTGAAGATGGTACCGGTATTGTGCATATTGCTCCTACTTTTGGTGCAGATGATGACCGGGTAGCCAAACAAAACAATGTACCGCCCCTATTGCTGATTGATAAAGATGGAAGCCGCCAGCCTATGGTAGACCTGACAGGTAAATTCTTCAAACTGGAAGACTTAAGTGCAGAATATGTTGCTGCAAATGTCAATGCCGGATTATACGGTGAATATGCAGGACGGTATGTAAAAAATGCATACGATGATACCCTAACCGAAGAAGATTCAACCCTGGATATTGACCTGTGTGTTATGCTGAAACAACAGGGACTGGCTTTTAAGATCGAGAAACATATACACAGCTACCCTCATTGCTGGCGTACGGATAAACCTGTATTGTATTATCCCCTGGATAGCTGGTTTATCAAGACGACCGAATGCAAGGATAAAATGATGGAACTGAACGACACCATTAACTGGAAGCCTCAATCTACCGGAACAGGACGTTTTGGCAAATGGCTTGAGAACTTACAGGACTGGAATCTGTCACGCAGCCGCTATTGGGGTACTCCATTGCCTATCTGGCGCAGTGAAGATGGAACGGAAGAGATTTGTATCGGCTCAGTGGAAGAATTGATGTCTGAAATAGACAAATCGATTGCTGCCGGCTTTATGACTGAAAATCCGTTTAAGAACTTTCAGGTAGGTGAATATACTGCCGAAAACTATTCGGTAAAAAATATCGATTTGCATCGTCCGTATGTGGATGGAATTATACTTGTTTCAGCCAGTGGGAAACCTATGAGCCGTGAACTTGACCTGATTGATGTATGGTTTGATTCAGGTGCCATGCCTTTTGCCCAGCTGCATTATCCATTCGAAAATGCAGACCTGGTTGATAAAGGAGGATTCTATCCGGCTGATTTTATATCGGAAGGTGTGGATCAAACCCGTGGTTGGTTCTTTACCCTGCATGCCATAAGCACCATGGTGCGTGGTTCTGTTGCGTTTAAGAATGTAATCTCAAACGGGCTTGTACTGGATAAGAACGGCAATAAAATGTCGAAGCGACTGGGCAATGGAGTTGATCCGTTCTCAACTATCGAGAAGTACGGTTCCGATCCGTTACGCTGGTATATGATGACCAATTCATCACCCTGGGATAACCTGAAATTTGATATCGAAGGAATAGAAGAAGTGCGACGTAAGTTCTTCGGAACACTTTACAATACCTACTCATTCTTCTCGCTTTATGCAAACGTGGATAAATTCAGTTATGCAGAAGCCGAAGTGCCCATGGAAGACAGGCCTGAAATTGATCGCTGGATCATATCCCTGTTGAATACCCTGGTGAAGAACGTCACGGAGAATTACGAAACCTTTGAGCCAACACGTGCAGGACGTGCTATCTCGGACTTTGTGGGTGAAAACCTCAGCAATTGGTATGTCCGTTTAAACCGGAAACGCTATTGGGGTGGGGAATATGATACGGATAAGATTTCTGCCTACCAGACTTTATATACCTGCCTGGAGACCATCACAAAGCTTATGGCTCCGATAGCGCCATTCTTTGCTGATAAATTATTCCTGGATTTAAATGCCGTAACAGGAAAAGATGGCAACGAATCCATTCACTTATCCAACTTCCCTGTCTGCAATGAGGAGCTTATTGACAGTCATCTGGAAGCCTGCATGCAACTGGCACAACAGACTTCGTCCATGATACTGGCTCTACGTCGTAAAGCGGATAAGAAAGTACGCCAGCCACTATCCAAGGCAGTAGTACCGGCACATGATGAAGCAACTTATCAGCAGTTGATCTATATAGCCG
>Ga0302271_10004005_pt1 | contig 11998 bp, 5 predicted proteins | sample III_Bog_N1_1_FD_198767 | JGI IMG/M metagenome (GOLD analysis project Ga0302271, IMG submission 198767) | Peat permafrost microbial communities from Stordalen Mire near Abisko, Sweden - III_Bog_N1_1 | ecosystem: Environmental > Terrestrial > Soil > Wetlands > Peat | place: Sweden: Abisko... | reverse complement strand
AGTGACAAGCACCCACATGCGGATATCGAATTTACGTCCACCTAGAAGTAATGGACGTTCAATGTATTTCTAAATCACAAATGAATGCTCTTTCATTAGAGTACCACCGAACTCAGCTGATATGCCATTGTTAGTCTTTAAAGAATCTTAGATAATTTATTAACTATCATTATGTTTTTAGGTATTTACTAGATGCTATTTTTCTAATTATTCATTGTCTTCTTCTTATTTGTCTAATTATATTACATTACCTACTTTTTAAAGATTACTAGTGATATTATTATCAAGATCCTTAGACAGTAATTTTAAAGTTTTTTAACAATTTTCTTAATCTTCCTCTTCCATTAAATTCTTCTATTTTTCGATTCCTTTTCCTAAAGGCTCTCCTGCAAGTGGTTATTCATAGAATCCTTCAAAATAATTGTTCAAAAGAGTCTCCAGTTGATTTAAATCTGAAAATAATTCTATTCCTCTTCCTCTGTTGAGATTTGTAGGCTTTAGCAGCCACATGTAGCTAGATGAGTTCTCACCTAAGAAGGTAGAATGAATCGTCATTTCTTAAGGATCAGAGGAATTCACTTTACTACCACTGGAAGCTAAGAGAGAAGATGTTTGGTTTATAATATTTTAGTTAGTTTTGGGTTCTTTTTTAATATTTAAAGGTTGTAACTTTGACTTGATATCCATTACACTCTTTTAATATTCATTTTTATTTTGAAGCGCTTCTGGCAGATTATTGTAGAAGAATTCACAGAATCGTACTAAATCGGTATCCCAACACTTCTCGTTCAACGAAAGAAGGAACGTGCATGGAGTTATATCAAAAATGTTCATCCCTCGATCGATACAATACCTAAGATCAATTACAAGGGGAATATTAGGAAAATAGAAATGCTTGTTTCATTGTAACTTTGATTTGTTTGATTAATACTTTCTCAGATTCTTGATGAGTCCATTCTTAGTGGTGATTTCAGAATGGAATTCGAAGTGGTTGACAATAGTCTTTGTATGAGAGTCCTGACTCTCAAACCTAATTTTAGTAAGTTAGTTACCAATTGGTTTAGCGATAAAAAGGAGATGAAAGTATATAGTAGGACTTATTTTCATTTTTATTATTTATTTTATAATTACCTAATCCCTTTAGAAAATGGATGCCATCTAAAATTGATATTGCAAGAATAAACAGATGATTCTCTCCAATTTGATCTTGTCAGTAGCACCTTCCTGACTAATCCGCTGTTATTCCCTCGGATGAAAAAGCATGAGAAAAACTGTTCTTCTGAGTTGTTTCGACAGTTTAGATCATTATTCCTAAAGTGAACAAATTGCAAAATCATTTAATAAGATTATTATTATTACTGGACTAGCTAATTAGCAGAAATTTACAGTTTAAGAAAGTGAAGGGAATGAAGCAGTTTATTCGGGGACTGTAATGCTCCTTTTCTGTGTAAGATAAGTGCATTTTTATTGGAGGATTTAGCAGAAACTGCTTCCTAAGCAGATGTTCCTCGTTATCTAACAGGTGGTAGTTTTTAATGGATATAAAATTGTTATTTCTGCTTGTTTTCCTGTTCTTACTAGAATTATTAATGAAGTGATAAAGGGCGAGACAAATAAGGAAATAATCCAGGAGACTACCCAGTTTATTAAGCAAATGGCAAGAAAATCCCTTTTTTTGTTGCCGTTCTTGATTCTGTTTTTGACATAATAATCAAAGAAGATTCTTCTTTTCCTTGCATAGAATTTAAGACCTAGGATCCTTCTTCTTCTTTTTCTCTTCTTGCTAGTGTTGTCTTCGTTGTTAAAGATTAATCTATTTATTTATGTAATTTAATTATTGCAGTTTGTTAAGTTTGATTCTTCAATGGATTTGAACAGCTGCGAATAGTAATACGAGGTTTAATTCCTTCATACTTTCTGCAGTCAGTCCAAGAAGACTTCTCAGACAACAAGCTATTTCTATTATCTCTAGTAAAACTAAATCCAACTTGATTTTGCAAGCAATAATCACCATAAGTTGAGACATATTTAATAGAAATATCAGGATTATCTTTCTTTTCTGAAATCGTACAATGATTTTTCCTATTTTTTAATAATATGTTACAAGATATCTGAACCATTCTTTCAGACGATTTCATTCGATCCACTGAATTCGGTCGAACACCTGATTCATCTGATGGAAAATACAATCTAGCAGATGGCTATTAGGATTGAGAAAGAATATGGTTTTGCATTGACACTGGTGCTGCCGTTACAGAGTGTGTTTGCTATTGACAACTGCGATGGCGATAAACCTATTTTTATTACTAAAATATTGGTTCTCTAGAGTATCTCATATTTCCTATTCGTTTTTTGTTTATCGCTGGCTTAATTAAGAAAGATTAATACGAATTCGAAGGGAGATATTCAAACGATTGATTGATATAATACATATTATTATAAAAGTGCCATTAATAATAGATTCGGAGATTTACAAAATTGAAGGGGAGAAATCATTAAAGCTGGCTGAGAAAACCAGTGCCACAGATAATTAAATTGGTCAGTCCTCCCCTAATTGAGGTTTGTAATTACATTTTACAGAAATATCCATTTGGACTTAGTCATTTGTGTATCTGTGATTTTCTCTTTCTTTGAGTATATTCTTCTACTTGCAGTTCTTCTAGCTCAAAGATCCCCCTTTTGTTTTGTGTATTTTCTGTATGCTTTTGGAGAGGCTGTAATGCAACATGCCCACATGACTTTTTGAACAAAAAGAATTGGGGAAATATTATTTTATTTGCTGTGAAACCTTATTGCATTTATTTGGATAATAACTAATAATAGAATTCCATACAAACGCACACAGAACTAAATTTGATTTGAAAAACAAAACATCTATTTATTCGAATAAACTCATCTCCTCGATTATCTTCTTTTTAATCTTCTTAGTTTGGACAAAGACTAGGAATTATTACTTTGATTGATTACAAGTCCTTTAGTTTTACTCTTAAATCAACACAAAACCCACCCTTTCACATCGTTTCTAAATTCTTATTATCTTCAATTTTTTCTATTTCTTCTCTATGTATCTCAGCTAGTTTATTTGTTACTTCCTCATCTTATTTTCTTTGTTCTTCCTTCTCAGCAAGTTACTTTTCATCTTGCTATCCTCCTTAACCCTTCTCCTTATCCTAGTTTAGCATATTTTCTCCATCAATCTCTTTTCCTGTAACAACTGCTTCGTTCATTTCCTTAGCAATTACACACTAGTTCTCTCCTTCAACAATTTCAGTAGTTTTTATCTCTTCATTTTTAACCTAAATCTCATTGTTTACTTTCTCATTATTTCCCTTATTTTCTTCTTCTTCTTCCTACTCTTTAACTTCGATAGCTTCTTACCTGGCTTCAATAGTCTCAAGTTTTTCCTCTGCAATCAGATCTTCCATTGTCGGATGCACCTACTATTTTGTTTTCTTCTATATTTCCTATTTAACTTTAGGATCAGTGACCGCTCTTTTCTTTTTAATTATCCTCTAAAACGCCATGATACAATGTATGCTTGTTCCAGCTGCTTTCGTTTTATAATATTCTCCTTTTCTCTCCATAATTCCCTTATCTGGTCTTCTGATATCATAGTACTAAGGATTCCCTAATGAAATATCCTTGGATATCTCCTCCCATGGTTTTATATGAAATGCTGGAAATCGCTTACTTGGCTCTCCAATAAATATCCAATGATCGACTTCATTAGGATCGATTTCCTTCAAAAAATAATAATAAATCAATTTAAATTGTTAAAATAATATCAAAATATTTCCATGTTCCCTCCATGTTTGTTACTTCTAATTTTTTATATGCATCCGTTGGCTTTCTAGGAACGATCTCATACCCCATAGGACAGAAATAATGATCATACGCATGGTAAATGAAAGTCATATTCTCGTTTCTCAGACCCTAAGTATTTTAAACAATTTAACTCAACTTAATTCATACTATTCTTCTAAAAATACCTCTTCTAGCTGAAATAAAGCTTCATTTGAATCTACTCCTTGAGTCTTACTGTCTCCGCAGACTTTCCAGAAAATATACCCTGTTCCATCTACTTTAAAATGCTTGCACAATAATTTGAACCATTTTATCAAGGTACTATTCCCTGTAAAATCACCAAAATCAGTATCTGCAAATAGTTTCCCTTCTCTTTCAACACCTAATATCTGCAATGCTTCTTCTACTGATATTGGAGGCAAGGAGCCAGTTCCCAAGGTTGAATACAAGTAATTCCAGCAAGACATCTGTTTAGGTTAGAAAAATGAATTTTAAAGAATTCAAAAAATAGATTTTTTTTTCATAAAAGAGAGTGAGTTTAATGCTTTTTTACTAATGAGCTGATCCCACAAGAGCGTTGATATTGCGGACAAGATAAGCAGAACCATCTTCGTTAATCAAGATACTTACGCTGTTGCATCTCTTCTTGAGTGATTGTTAGATTTTTAGGTATTTCATTTTTCTTCACGGGAACAGCTGTTTCTGAATCAGGATTAATGTCACTGCTGTTGGTTCCATCATTTGAAGTTTCATCTTTTGGTTTTATTTCTTCGATCGCTGTATTTTCATTGCTCTTTTCATCAGATTTTTTGTTTATCTTGTTTGATTATCTTCTGTGTTGAAGAGTAGGCATTTTGCCAGTACCTCCTTTCTTGAATAACTCAGAAAAGTCTAATAATACGCCTCCTTGGTCCTTCTCATCAAATTTTTCTTCATTAAGAGGATCTTTCTCTTTCTCTCTATCAGCATCTCCAACTTACTCTGCTTTTTAAACTACAATATTTTCCTCTTTTTTCTCATAATTTGGGTCTTGTTCTACAGCTTTGTCACTCACTTCTAGCGTTTGAGAGCTAATTCCTTGTTCTTGAGCTTCCATCTTGCTAATTGTTCTTAATCGATATTGCAATTGCGCTAATAATTTCCTCTGTGATTTTTAAATTTTTGTTTGATTCAACTTTAAAAAACTTTTTTCAAATTATCTCTGTCCTCTTTACGTGTTTCTTCTTCTCTTTCTGACTCAACCAAAAACCAAAGAAATGGTTATATTGATATAAATAACTACTTCTTTTTTATACTTCTACTTGTAAAATGCTTTTCTTGAGAAATAATTTACTTCAATAAATTATTAAACATGGTGATGCAATTGGATTGCTGAGACAAATTATTCCAAGAATAATTATTTCTGAGGTGATAGAAAGTTGAATTTTTGTAGAGATCAACACACTCTGAAATAAAAGAATCCTTGTTTTTATTTTGATATTAAGTATCTTAATTGGATGGAATTCTTTGAATTTTCAATTGAAAAATTGTATTTTTTGCAGATTCATATGATTTAAATAGTATTTAATATATTATCCACAAACAAAAAATGATAAATTTGTTAGATAATAGTTAATAAACAATTAAATTGAAGTTTAATATTCTTAAATATTACATTGTTTTGAAGGAAATTACAGTTTATAAAAGAGTGTTATTTAATGTAATGATGATTTAAAAATCAAGAGTTGGGATTATTAGTAAGTTAAAAAAAAGAAGAAGAAACTCTTTTGTTTCATGAAGAAAGTCTCAATGTAGATATTCTCAATTGATTCGCATAGGAAATGAGATTCTTCATTCTTCCAGGACATATTTGTACACAGGTATTTTAGATAGTGTCTGCAGCAACGAAAGCTAATTAAATGGCGCGGGAATAGCTGCATCCGCAGAACTTATTGTGAATTGATAATTATCAGCTGGCGATTCTCCCAAATTTAATAATATCACAGGGATATATTACATAAATGAATAGGCTTCCATTAATTTAATATGCGAGCTGGTTTCGAAGCCATTAAAATGAGTGTGTGCAGCACTGGTGTCTTCAGTGTTAATCAGAATCAAATTAGGAGGTTGCTATTGAATAGATTACAGAGCTTAAGTATGATCAGAGAAATGAACTACTTTCACAGAAGGTGAAAGTGATGAGAAGAGATACTAATATACTTCATCTTTAGTATCAATGACAGCAATATACTGTCCACGTAGTTTATTACATAATAATTAGCTTTCCACAGACATTTTCAGAGATTTTTTAACAGGATTTATGAAAGATATTGTTAATTTTTAAGATTTTTTTAAAGTTTTTGTTAGATTTTAATTACAAATTTTTGTTTTTCTTCCTGATAGCAGCAGTAGTATTTAAATTCTCTGTGGTAAATGAGAAGTGTCAGCAAATATTAAGAAGTGTTTTCGATATCCAATTATTTATTTGTGAGAGAATAATTCATCAAATTTGATTGTTTGCGTTAGTACTTATTGAAACACCACAAATCTCCAATCTTTTTAAATTTTCTGAGTGTTTTCTTAGATTCTAATAAATTTACCTCTATTTTTTAGCCATTCAATAATTTTACCACGAATTAGTCATAAATAGCTTACTGTTATTCCTTTTTAATATAACCAAAGATCAAGCTACAAATTAATATTACTTTCCATCATAATTTTGTGTTATTTAATTGTTTTTAAATCCTTTTTTTCCATTCTAAACAACTTTTAAACATAAAACAGAAGTTGTTTGGCATGTTTAATACTTCGAAAAATGTCTTCTAATAAAAGCTCCATCCATTTTTAAAAATGCCCTCTCTTGTCATCCACGAGATAAATTTCTCTCTGAATATGTTAGTTTCAAGTAATTTTAAGCAAAATAATGAATTTAAATACATCTCTAAATAGAACAAAGTATCTTTATTTTGTGTATGATTGCCCTTGTTTTATAAACTCAAAAAAAGCTAAAAATACCACTAGGTGCTTAATTTCTTAATCCACAAATCATTAATAGCCTCACAAAATAGATATTTCTAAAAGAGAATATTGCAAAAACAAATTTAACCAAACAATCAAATAGCTTAATTTCCTATTTTTCAATGCAATAATAAAGAAAAACACATAAAGCTAATTTATTGATTGATACCAAACTGAATAGGTTTTATTTTTTTAATATTACAAGTAAACGAGTACAAAGAAGGAATAAATAGATATATCAGTAAATATTACAGCACACTTTTTCTTTTTATCAGAAATTGATTAGTGAATACAGAAAAGAACCAGAATTATTCTTTGAATTGGATGAATTTATTATTTTTTCCTTCAATCATCGATATGATCTGCTTTTCTCTTTTTGAGGTATTCATCAATTTTCGCCTTGGCTTGGACTAGGGAATACGAATTGTCAGTGAGCCCTGTGTTCTATAAAAATTCATTGATTTGAGAATCCAACCAATCATAGAATTCTTTTTGCTCATTCATGGCTGATTCCCAGACTGTCCCAGCGAAATTTGACGCTTTTTTGATGATTTTTTCGAAGAAGAAAATACCGAATTTTCTTGCACACCAATTTTAAATCGACTTAGGGACAAAGTTTACTTTATAATCCACATTCAAGACGATTTTCACGAAACATTTGTTCGGACCCAGTGGAGTTATATTGAAGACATAATATTTATAATCTAACTTCACATGCTTACTCGATTTGGGCACTTCCACACCAACTTTCTTCAAGAAAACAGGATCAGAATGAATTGATTTAGACACCATAGGGATGCTTCCATATTCATGCAATAAATTATACCCAACACCGTAGAAATAGCATTCTCTTTTGGAAATCATTGGGACATCCATCAGAGCATAACCTACTTTCGTTGCTCTTCTAATATCTTTAATCATTCTGCCTTCTTCTACAAATGGCAGATACTCCTTGAAATGGTTCATCTCATTACCCAAGCAAAGTAGATTTTTCAAAGGCACATCAAGCTCACTCTCCATACGAAGACTCATAGTTTGTGAATCAGGATATTAATACATAATTTTTATTTTTCCTTTCTGTGTTTCCATTTTCCATCCCTTTTTGGAAGAAAAAAAAAGATTGTCAAGTTTCCAAGACAAAGTTAGAAAGAAATGTAGATATTTTACATCATCATCTTGAAGGACTGTAAGATTGTAAGCAATTAAATCGGCTTCGTCAGAGATTAATTCTATTAATTATGCATTTCTTTCCTTGAATTCTTCCATTACCTATTGAACAAAAATCATATTATACACTTCAATTCACAAACTCTATTTCTATCCAACTTACCTTGATTTGTTCCTCAGTTAGCTGCAACGTTTTACACTCACTCATTAGCACTTCAATCTTGCTGACTATCTTATTCGCTTGTAGTAACCTTCTTGCATCTAAAAGAACATTAATTTATTTGATTAACTCTTCAGCTTATGCCATGAATCCAGTAAACATATCAACTTCCTCTTCTGCATCTTATTCATCTGCTTGTGTTTCTACTCGTTCACTTTTTAAATCTCCTTCGTTGCTTTATATTTAAGGAGTTGCTATAGGTATTTCAATAAAATTAGAATTCTAAGATTGTCCTTTTAGTAAAGATAACGGATTTCTTGTTTATGGCTTGAAGTTATATCCTTCTTAATGAAGCTAATCGATGTCTTTATATCGAGATTAATGGTTCTTGTACACGAAGAAGCTTTCCATCTATAGTTAAAAACAAAGGTAAGTTAATATTAACAAGGAGAGATTTAATGTATGTTTGTTTTTTACAGGTGCAGAATCCTCTTCATTTCCAATGTCTTGTGCTGGCTAATTAATGTAACTTGAATAGCTACAATGCTATTAAGAAGGCTTATACATGAATTGTTCATTGACTGAATGGACTATTGGGTTATCATTGAGTTTCTAGCATATTTATGTCATCAAATCCATGTATTGTGAAGTCTAAAAGAATTCAAAAATATTTAGATATTTCAACTAAAGGTTTTTCAATCATTTCAAATAAATGTTTGTTGTCTCAAATAATTCTTTTGTTTTTCATAGTTAATCAAATAGCTGTTTTACCTCTGGTTTTTCATGCTAAACGAAGTATAAATCTACATCTTTTTAGATATTCTTGATATCTTAATAGCATACACTTGTCAGCTCATTTGCTTTAAATTTCTCAATAGCATCGTCAATCTACGTTAAAATCAACTCATTATGTAGGTTCCATCTCTAAAAAAAGTCAAATTTACTCGCTTATTGAAGTCACTGAGGGTAGTGAAATCAACAGCTGGCAGATCATTCGATGAAAATGTCTCTGGGTTTGTGGCCTTTTCCGTTTCGCCTGCTGAATGGAAATCATATGGAAAGCAAGGAATTGTCTTCGTTTCCATGAGTCTTATCTTATGAAATATGTTTTTTAGAAGATTGTTTGGAATTATTTATTTGATTCCATGAGCAAGTGAAGAAAATTAGAAAGAGGCGGAGAATCAAAGAATTGATTTCTAAGCACAAGTTTGGCAGTAATTCTCCGCAATAAGCTTAATCGAGTAGATTTTTCTTCCTCGAGTGTGATAATTACATGCCAGAATTACTCAATCGAATTCGCATTAAATCTAATAGCTTAGTAAATTTTTTAATCGCTCACGAAATAACCAGATTAATAATTTGTTCTATTGTTCGATTTCAGAGTTCCTTTTATTTAATATTGAAAATAGATTGGTTTTGGAGGGTTTGAAATTATTTTTTATACAGGTTTCTATTGTATTTGGGAAATATTCGCTGTAAAATTCTTGATATTTAACAGGAAAAGATCTTTTTCAGGGATCATTGAAGATTTTGCAATTATCTGCTAGTGGAGAATTAGATGTACTTGGAGTTAAAAAGTGATAAAATTGTAATCTTCTTTCTTTTTCGTGATTTTTCAATCCCTTATCATAAAACTCAGATTAAACAATATTCAGATAAATTCCCCTGAAACTAGAAGGAAACGATCCTAATTTCCAGCATTTAAATTAAGTACTTCCTCTGAATAATAATTAGACAAGAAAATAATCAAAAGGAACTCCTCCAGCTTGTGGCTTTGAATTTTCTCAAGTTTTCATACAAGATATTCATTTAAAAAGCGAGATTTCTCAAAATACTTGTGAAGATACTTTTTTTCATTGTTAATAATAGGATAGATAATATTCATATTTTACTATTTCCAGAATAGATACAGCAATCTTTCTCTCCTCATTTAAGTAGAACAAAACAATTTTTAAAAAGGCATTTTTTAAATCAATTTATCTTTGGTAATACGTTTAGATGTCAGCTATTAGCTATAGCTCGTAATTCACAATTGTCGTTGATAATAATAACCTTTTTGAGATGCTGCTGACTGATTTGAAAAGCGCTCGAAATCAAGATTGCAACTTAGTATCTCTCAGCCATCCGAAAACAAGTAAGTTTAGTTTTTTAATCTGTATCAAGAGTTTTGGAAAGTTTCTTCTCTCTTTTTTTGAGTTTATTTGGAGAAGAAGAAGAAATTTTTTGGAAGCAAACAACCCATCCGAATAAACTGTGTAAGTTAATATGCATTTACAATCAGATAAAGAATTATTTCGAATATAATATAAAAATCATAATCCCACGAATCGATAATAAAAGATATTTGTATTGAGTTAAATGAATTGAAAACACAAGTAGTACAATTTTTAAATGATATTTATCAAGAAATATTCAGACTTTCATCTCATTTCTTTACTAACTATTTAATCACTTGTTTACTTTTCTTTCCAGCAAAAAAAAAGATTGAATGCAGCGAAAAATCAATCGATCAAACAATTTCTTTTTAATCTAAAAAAGAAAAGACAGAAACCTTCTAGAATTCATTCACTCAAAATTTAAATACAAAACTAACTTATCATATGACTCCATTTATTTCGTAAACTTGAAATTCTTTTCACATTCGAAAGATCTCTTCTTTGTATTGTATTCATATTCAAGAAGGGAACACATTTGTTGATAATAAATCCATCAAAGTTCCTGAAATTTCAACAAGGATAACTCTCAAAATAACATTTGTAAAATTGTAGAGTAGAAAAGTATTGCCATTCTATTTATGGCTATGTATGGCATATGCACTGTTTGTCAATCTAAGTGTACTCTACTATTATTTCATAGGACATAGCTAAAAGTCATCTTAGTTATGTCTTACTCAAGGTTAATTTTCAAAAAGCAATCAAATAACTAACATTTCTAATCTCTCAGAAGATGCAAATTACAAAAATAACAGGAAAAAAAACAAAAAGCCCAGAAGAAATTTCGGAGTAACTTGTAAGGAAGGAGAAAAGATTATTTCCAAGGTAAATAAAGGATAATAACTTTTCTTACAAACAGTCCTTACACTTTTGTAAAGTACTTTCATAGAAATGAACTAAAAAGAGTATGAGTCTGTTTGAAAGTTTGAAAGGATTGAATAATATTATTAACTTGACATTCCTAGAAAAAAAACGATTTGAATTCCCTTAATTATCTGAATTAATCTTATTTCTTCAACGACTCTCTATAATATTATTAAACCACTCTAAGGATTTAGGGAATAAATTAGTGTTCCTAAGCTTGCAAGTAAGATATAAAGTTCGTTTAGTGTAGTGGTTATCACGTTCGCTTCACACGCGAAAGGTCCCGAGTTCAAACCTCGGAATGAACAATTTTTTTGTTTTTTTTATTTGTAATTTTAACAAGAATTCTGCAATTTTTAGTATTATTAATTAACTCATTTTTAAAGATTTCATACATATTTTTTAGGATAATTTTACTTTTGATTTATTCTACTTTAAAAAATGTTAAAATACTAAGAAAATGCTGTTGTTATTAGATTTCAGACTATTAGTTATTTATTGATACTAATTTGTAAAGATAAAAGGACAACTTTTCTTCATAGCAAATCTGATCCGAAATGAGGAAAAGAATTTGTTTTTCCATTTAGAGTGTCTATGTGGGGAGGATACAAATTAAAGAGATTTGATCCTGAGAGATGGATTCCACATAAGATTATTCAAAAACAATTAATAGTGCTGCGCTTTCAATATTTTTCCTTCTCTCTCAAGTATCTAAATAATACCAATCATCAACAATGAATGTAAGAAATCTTAATTAAGTATTTCTTTGATCTTGATATGTTTGAAACTAAAA
>Ga0302271_10004004_pt1 | contig 12003 bp, 8 predicted proteins | sample III_Bog_N1_1_FD_198767 | JGI IMG/M metagenome (GOLD analysis project Ga0302271, IMG submission 198767) | Peat permafrost microbial communities from Stordalen Mire near Abisko, Sweden - III_Bog_N1_1 | ecosystem: Environmental > Terrestrial > Soil > Wetlands > Peat | place: Sweden: Abisko... | reverse complement strand
TTACATCCATACCGGTCCTTCATAAAAGTAAAAGAAGGGAAGATATCTCCTAAAATAAATAGGAACCTACGATGAAAACCCGGGATATCCTTAACCAGATTACGGTAAAACCTTGGTTTATCACAGGGTAAATTATCTTTAGGGCTTCCGACAAAGAAAATAAACTTTTTAATAAAATCCTTACCGGAAAAATTGCATATAAAATCATTGAGCCATCCGGGAAACTCAACATCCCATATATCCCTCAACACTTCAAGATGATCGGCTAAAATATCTGAAATGCCAGCATCTGCGGCTAAACTTATAAGATCAGGATTTAATATTTCGCCATTATTCTTTTCGAGAAGGATAACAAGATCAGTATATAACCTGAGTTGAGATTCATTATTTAACTCATGTAACCAGAGATGCCTGACCAGGTAAATAAAAAATAACTGCGGTTGCGGGAACCATGCTTTTTCGCCTTTTATCTCAACCTCATAACTACTTTCATATAGAATCCTTGTGAGTTCATCATTTATTCCGCCAAACAAATCATGATGTATCTCAACAGATGTTCCGCTTTTAATAAGAGATGGAAGATGTTTCCCGGCATAAGCGAGGATAATCTTATGAAAAAATGATTTCACCGGAAGTGATCTATACCCATTGCTGATTAGGATCTCCCTCGCTCTCATACATTCCTTTCTGGCTATAAGGATATCAACGTCAGACATCTGACGAAGACCTGAGTTACCATAGATTGAATTCTCAAGGGCCAATCCCTTAAGTATTACCGTCTTAATATTATTCTTGTTCATCAAACGAAGGACCTCACCCATTGCTTCAGTATTGAAGGTATTCCGGCTAAGGCTGATCATCAGGGTGTTTCTCAGATAATTCTGAACGGGATAAGGTATCCCATCAAGAAGATTCTGCCTTTCAAGATTATTCCATGCCAGAGCAGCTACACCGTGTACATTTGCAAGGTTTTTGAAATAATCCCAATCCCTGACATTAAGGACAAGTGATTTAACCTTCTTTAGATTTTTATCATTGAAATCAAGCCGGCATAACTCCAGAAGCAGTTCCTCTTCAACCTTTATTATTCCATTCTTCATTTGATAAACCTGGAGTTTTGCCTTGTGAACATCCTGAAATACAATCCTCCTTTTTTCATGAGCTCATCATGCGTACCTGTTTCGGCTACGGATCCTTTATCCAGCACAATTATTTTATCAGCCAGGCTGACATTCGTAAACCGGTGACTGATCAGGATTGATGTGCGGCCTTTGACAATCTCGCGAAACCGGCTAAAGATTTCATATTCGGTGTCAGCATCAAGTGAGCTTGAAGGTTCATCAAGTATCAGAATAGGAGCATCCCTGAAAAGCGCTCTTGCAAGAGCAATCTTCTGCCATTCCCCCCAGCTGAGTTCGCGACTGTCATCAAAAAGGTTCCCGATAACAGTTTCATATCCCTTTGGAAGATTTTCAATCAATTCATGGATACCAGTTGCCGCAGCTGATGCTATTATTTTGTTTTCCGGATTTTTTTCATCAATATCTCCCATGCTGATATTTTCTCCTGCGGTGAGATTATATAGCATAAAATCCTGAAAGACAACTGAGAAATGCTTCCGGTACTCATCAGGATCAATATTCCTGATCTCACCGCCGTCATATTTTATATTTCCAGTGTCGGGATCATAAAGTCTGGTAAGTAGTCTCACAAGTGTACTTTTTCCTGCGCCATTAGGCCCCACAAGAGCGATTATCTCACCTTTTTTAATTTCAAATGAGACATTGTCAATTGTCGGGAGGCTGTTGCCTGGATATGTGAAGGAGAGGTTATTTACCACTATTTTTTTCTTTAATGGCACCGGTATCAGAACCGGCTCTGCGGCAATTACATTTTCCCTCAGATTAAGAAATTCAAATGTATCACCTATGAAAAGACTATCCTCATAAAGTCCGGCCATGGCGCTGAATAGGTCTTTAATGTAGATCATTCCCTGCCTGAAGGCCAGCACGAACATGGCCATCTGACCCAATGTAATCTTACCACTTATTGTTTGTCGGGCGATGAACAAAACAGTAATTAAAAGTGCAGATGCTTTAAAAAGGTTTGAAATAAACTCAATCAAAGTTCTTCTTCTTAAGATTCTGATCTCTTCTTCTTTCTGTTTTTGGAACGATAGGAAGAAAAGATTTTTGAAATAATTACCTAGTCCGAATAGCCTGAGCTCCCTCGAAGGACGATCGCCGGTAAGCAGCCAGTTAAAATAGGCGGACTTTCTGGCTTCCGGTGTTTGCTGTCTCTGAAAATTATAAAGAATATCGGCATAATGAAGTCTTAGCCAGATACCAGGAATATTTGCAACAAAAAGAAGCAAAGCAAGCGTCCAGTGGAGACTTAGAATCAGACTGGATATCAGAAGCAAAGAGATCAGGCCCCTGAGCAGGGATAGCATATTATTAAGAATACTGTTAGGACGCCAGGGCGCTTCCCGCGATGCTCTTGACAGGCAATCAAAATACTCGGGTCGTTCAAAATTTATCAGATCAAGCTTGATTGACTTGGTATGCAGCAAATCATACATGTATAATTCAAGCTTCGAAGCCTGTTGCTTTCGGATAAAATTACCAAAGTCAGAGGAGGCTTCATCAAGAAACCAGACAACTGCTAATGCAATAACAGGCCACAGAACGTAATTGTCGGAGGACGATGTTGCTCCTGTCGCTGCTTTTGTAATTCCATCAATAACAACTTTCAGAAGCCATATTAGTATTAATGGAAAGATACTCCGAAGAACGGAAATCAGAATATTCATAAAAGTCCAGCCGGGTGAGCTGTTCCAGACAAGCTTTACTGATTCTCTGAATAATTTTATTTTTTGCTTCATTTAATATTTCAAAAATTTTCCGATCCTTTTCATTAAAATTACACAGATCACTCTTATCCTGTTCATAAAATGATGCGGCTTTAAATTGATCTTTATATCGGCAGGAATTGGATTTTCCCCAGTACTCTCGGCTCGGACTACTCTTCCTGCTATGACATTAAGATCGACCGGGTTATCAGCAAATGCATTACTGTCTCCTCGAGCAATATACCAGATAAGTCCGTTTTCATCAATTATTTTTGAAAGACGATGTACGATTAGTCCTCGTTCCCGTTTAATTGCAATGATCTCTCCCGGGCGTGGCAGCCCTTTGGTCATAAGCGGCTCGATAAGTAAAAGGGAGCCGGGCTTGATACATGGATACATGCTATATCCATGAGCTTTTATTCTGATTGTTTTTCCTTCGGAGAGAAGAGTGAGTCCAATATCCTTAACTATAGCATGATTGTTCTGCCGGTTATTCATTGCTGATTATAAGATCAATTACACTTCTGTCGGGTTTAAAATTCAGCTTGTAAGTTGGAATAGAGCTGCACATTATGGAAATTGAACCAAGGAGGCGGGCAATTATATCAGCCCCCCAGTTATGCTGAATGCAATTTGCCATCACCTGGGTAACTGCATTCGCCCCTTTAATAGGGACTATCATATTCTCAAGACCATGTTCAATAATAAAAATCTTTTCCAGAACAGAATCGCGGGGTTCATCATTATTATAAACCGGGGTATTGAACATCCTGTAGACTCCTCCTGTGTTTCGTATTATAAGTCTGTCATCATGGATTACTTTTGCGCCGGAAGCATCCCAGAAATTTGCTATTGTAGATTTGCCTTTACCCGATATTCCGCTAAAAATATAGCCATGTCCGTTATGGCTCACCCCCGAGGCATGTATCATGATGTCTCCGTTTATAACTGTCAGGTAATAAAGAATAAGTCCATCGAGAGGATATTCAAGTGGATCTGTCTCATTCTCCGATCCATATATCCAGAGATCCCACTCCATAGAGGTCAGGGAAAACTTCAGCACTGCATTTTTTTCTGTTGAGGAAAGCGGGAAAATAGTCCAGAGATAGAGTCCTGAACGGTATTTCCAGACGCTCCAGAAATTGGTTTCATTATTGAACTGGATTCCATTTATTTCTTCAACATAGGGTGCACGGAAGACTCTTTCTGCTTCCTTAGGGAGATCAAATGGCTCCGAATGCACACGGATCAGGATATCGGAAGCTGTGTTATGATTTATATTTTTGAGAAATCTCGCTGATGGCTTAAGATCAGGACCATCAGCTGAAGTCTCAAACCCGATATTATAGCCTGCTATATTTAAGTTAAAATTCCTCATTTAAATACTCTCCAATTCATCATTAGCCCCCCTTTAGGGGGATGGGGGGCAATTCCCCCGGAGTAACCTGGTCTCGTAAAGTCTTGTTGTCAATGTTTTAACTACAAAAGTATATAATTAATGGATAATAAGATATTTGCTCATGTTTTCAACAAATGAAAAGACATCACCTTCTGCATTTTCAAAATCTATATCATATTCATCAGTTAAAACGTTAATAATTTCTTCAACACTTCTATTTCCATCAATTTGTTCCCAAATGAAAGCACCGGTCTCATTCAGTGTATAAACACTGTTCATATCCGCAATGTTATTTGTAATAGGAACTAAAACATATTCACTTCCGGTTTTACGGGTTACTATTGATTCGGATCGTGAAAGTATTGATTTCAAACCTGCCATAAGATTCCATTTATCAACCAAATGTATTAAAATTTATGGTTCATTTTCGTACCTTCGCAAAAACAGAATTATGAGTAAAAAAAGAAAGGGCAATGATGCACCCGGGATTAACAAAGAATCTCTTACCGGACAGATACTTGCAACATTGACCAAAAACCCCGAGCAGGGGTTTAATTATAAGCAAATCGCAAAAAGACTAAATATTACCGATTCACCTGGCAGACAGATGATTTCAGATATTCTCAGAGACCTTTCCAAACATGGAGGTGTTCAGGAGATATTTCATGGCAAGTTTAAGGTAAAGGTTGCACATGGGTATATTACTGGTACAGTAGATATGACACGGATGGGTTACGGATTTATATCAACAGATGACCTGGAAGATGACGTATTTGTTACAGCAAAAAATTTAAGAACAGCATTGCACGGAGATAAAGTTAAAGTAAAGCTCTATGCAAAAAGGAAAGGAGCCAGGCCAGAAGGAGAAGTTGTTGAGATAATTGAAAGATGGAGGACTTCATTTGTAGGTACAGTCGAGATAATGCCCAATTTTGCATTCCTGATTCCGGATAATAAGAACATGCCATTTGATCTGTTTATTCCGACATCAAAGCTGAACGGTGCAAAACAGGGTCAGAAAGCAGTAGCAAGGGTAGTCGACTGGGATCCTAAATCTAAAAATCCTGTTGCTGAGATCATAAATGTTCTGGGTTATCCGGGGCTTCATGAAACTGAGATGCATGCTATTCTGGCGGAGTTTGAGCTTCCTTACAGCTTTAACGAAGAAGTTGAAACGGCAGCTGACAGGATACCCGGGGAGATCACCGAAAAGGATATTAATGAGCGTCGTGATTTTCGCCATGTGCCAACATTTACGATCGATCCGGCTGATGCGAAGGATTTTGACGATGCACTGTCACTGAAGCAGCTTGATAACGGTAATTGGGAAGTTGGAGTTCATATTGCCGACGTAACCCACTATGTAAAAATGGATTCGATAGTTGAAGAAGAAGCCAAGCAGAGAGCAACATCAATATATCTTGTCGATCGGGTAGTTCCCATGCTTCCGGAAAGACTTTCGAATCATATCTGTTCACTTAATCCGGCCGAAGATAAGCTTACCTATTCAGCCGTTTTCGAGTTGAACGATAAGTCAGAAGTAATAAATGAGTGGTTTGGAAGAACAATAATAAATTCGGATAAAAGATTTTCATATGGTGAAGCACAGCAGGTGATTGATACCGGAGACGGTGATATGAAGGAGCAGGTTACTTTATTACACAGACTCGCCCAGCAGCTAAGGACAAAAAGATTTGCCACAGGTGCCTTTGCATTTGAAAAGATAGAAGTAAGATTCGAACTTGATGATGCCGGAAAACCTCTGGGTATTAAATTCCGGGAGATGGGTACGGCAAACCAGTTGATAGAGGAATTCATGCTCCTTGCTAATAAGCGTGTTGCAGAATACGTGGGGAAAATTCTGAAAGGCAAGACATTTGTATACCGTATTCACGATAAACCCGACCCTGAGAAGATCAGTAACTTCAGTCATTTCATTACACGTTTCGGTTATAAGCTTATTGAAGATGATAAGACATCCTTACCAAAAGCAATGAATAAGCTGCTTCGCTCGGTCGAAGGTAAGAAGGAGCAGAATATTATTGAAACCCTCGCCCTGAGGTCCATGGCAAAAGCTATTTACTCTACGGATAATATAGGTCACTACGGACTTTCATTCAAATATTATACTCACTTCACTTCACCCATACGACGTTATCCCGACATGATGGTTCACAGGCTCATGTCTGCCTATATTGCGCAGGAGAACCCCGGAAGTAAGGATAAGTACGAGAAGCTTTGTAATCATTCATCAAAGATGGAAAGGCTTGCCGCAGAAGCTGAAAGAGCATCTGTCAAGTACAAGCAGGTTGAGTACATGAGTGATAAGACGGGTAAGGTATTCGAAGGAGTTATTTCGGGCGTTACAGAGTGGGGAATATATGTGGAGATTGTTGAAAATCAGTGCGAAGGAATGATTCACATCCGTGAGCTTGCTGATGACTTCTATGAATATGATGAGGAGAACTATTGCATAAAAGGACGGTCGACCGGTAAAGTATATACGCTTGGAGACCGGGTTAATATTGAAGTTGTGAAGGCTGATCTGCAGAAGAAACAACTGGATTATAAACTGGCGTAAATTTAACGGGCTGAACGGTCCTCTTCTATAAGTCTCAATAATTCCTTAACAGCATCGTCTTCCCGTATATTTTTCAGTACAGGAATGGTTCCCCTATAGATATGAACCTTGCCTTCAGCTGCACCAACATATCCATAGTCGGCTCCGGACATTTCTCCCGGTCCATTTACAATGCAACCCATAACTGCAATTTTCAATCCTTTGAGATGTCCTGTTGCTTCTTTTACCATTTTTACCGATTCCTGAAGATTGAATTTAGTGCGGCCACATGTGGGGCATGAAAGATACATTGTCCGTGTTATACGCGTTTCGGTACACTGAAGTATGGAAAAAGCAAGAGCTGTAACCTCTTTAATATCAATAGGCCCGTTGTTGGTTATAGCTATCCCGCTTACCCTGTTGTCAAGTACATATCGTCCAATCAGTGAGGAAGCTTTTATCTGTAAATCCTCCAGGCTATTTTCATTGAATACCGGATTCAGAATAATATTCAGCGATAGGTCAGAATCATGAAGTGCATTTAGGAACAAGTCGGCTGCGTACCGTTCTTTTTCCGGATTGAAATTAAAAATGAACAGGGAACTCTCCGGGTTAGTACCCTCAAGAATTTCCAAATTAAAGTTTGATCCAGTCAGAATGACATTTAGTTTGTCAGATCTTAATTGACTTTCATGGTATGTTTCAGGAGAGAATAACGGATAGAGATTCTCAGTTTCTCTTTTATCATACCAAATTCTGTAAGGGCTAACCAGATATGCATCATCAGGAATCTTTTCAGGACAGTTTTTAATAATGATCAGATCTGACGAGTGGTCTGTTTTTAATATTTCACCTGTTAAATTATCCACATCATAGCCGGCTTTTTTAAATCCCTCAGCATCGATCACAGGCTGTGAGGTCAGATTGGTAACCACCAGTGGCCCGTTAACCCCCTTCAGGACTTTGGGTTTCGATAACGGCGCCATATAATTTAAAGATCTGTCAGGAGCTTTTAATGAAATACCTCTTGGATAGTATCCTGCAAGTTTGTTGGCAACCGGGATCTCTTTTTCAGGATCTTCCGACAAGGAGACCCTTATAGTGTCGCCGATTCCTTCTGCCAGGAGAGCTCCTATGCCGGCGGCTGACCTTACCCGTCCATCATCGCCCTCACCTGCTTCAGTGACGCCAAGATGTAAAGGATATGATAATCCTTCATTCTGCATCATTCCTGCGAGCATTCGTGTTGCTTGTATCATCACGGAGGTATCGGAAGATTTCATTGAAAGAACAAGATCATTAAAGTTCTCAGATCTGAAAATCTTTATAAACTCCATGGCTGAAAATACCATTCCTTTCGGAGTGTTTCCAAATCGGGTCATTATCCGGTCGGACAGGGAACCATGATTGATTCCAATTCTTACTACTGTTTTATTCTCCCGGCAAATATTTATGAGGGGAAGCAATTTGGAATGGATTCTCTCAAGTTCTTCATTATATTCCTTCTCGGTTAACTCCTTTCTTTCAAATGAAGCCCTTTTATCGGCATAATTTCCGGGATTAATTCTCACTTTTTCAACCAGACGGGCGGCAGTTTCGGCTGCAACCGGATTAAAATGAATATCAGCTATAAGGGGAGTTTCAAATCCTGCTTTCCTCAATTCTTTTTTAATGGCGGCGAGGTTCTCAGCCTCTCTGATCCCTTGAGCCGTTAGCCTGACATAATCAGCCCCTGCTTCTATTATTCTGATACATTGAGCAACAGATGATTTTGTATCAAGCGTGTCGGTATTTGTCATCGACTGGATACGAATGGGATAGTCACCTCCCAGCGGTGTGGAGCCAATAGCGACTACGGAGCTTATGTAATGAGCCTTTTCCATTACTCACGTTCCCACTCTGCACCATCTTTCAGATCCTTAATTACAACCCCTGCATTTTTCAGTTCTTTTCGGATCTTATCTGAAGTAGGCCAGTCCTTATTGTTTTTTGCGCTCTGTCTCAGGTCGATGATAATCTTCATCAGCTCCCCGGTCAGGATTTCATCATACTTGCCTGAAGATTCATCCTTTAATCCGAGTATATCAAAAACAATAGTGTTAAAAAATTCTTTCAGGGATTCGAGCCCGATTGTATCTATTTTTTCGCTTCCGTCAATAACTGAATTGACAAATCTTACTCCTTCAAACAGGTAGGATAGGACAACAGGGCTGTTAAGATCGTCGTTGAGTGCTTCGTAACATTTTTCCTTAAGTTTAGCAATATCGACAGTTGAGCTATCCGATACCTTTAGCTTTTCAAGGCTCTCAATAACTTTCATGAGTTTCTGATATCCTTTTTCTGCGGCTTTCAACGCTTCGTTTGAGAAATCAATAGTACTTCTGTACTGTGCCTGCAATATAAAAAACCTCACAGTCATAGGTGAATAAGCCTGCTCCAGTACCGGATGATCACCGCTGAAAAGCTGATCGAGAGTTATGAAATTTCCAAGAGACCGTGCCATCTTCTGGCCGTTTATGGTAATCATATTATTATGCATCCAGATATGAACAGATTCTTTGCCGAGAGCTGCGGTCGATTGTGCGATTTCACACTCGTGGTGCGGAAATTTGAGATCCATTCCTCCTCCGTGAATATCAAACTCTTCACCAAGGTATTTTATACTCATTGCTGAACATTCAAGGTGCCAGCCCGGGAAACCGATACTCCACGGTGAAGGCCATCTCATCAGGTGTTCAGGACTGGCTCTTTTCCAAAGGGCGAAGTCGTACGGATTCCGTTTTTCATCTTGCCCTTCCGTGTCGCGTGTGTTACTAATAAGCTCATCTAAAACCCTTCCCGACAATTTACCATAATTATATTTCTTATTGTATTTCAATATATCGAAGTATACTGAACCGCCCGACTCATATGCGTAACCATTTTCGATCAATGTCTTAATAAATTCTATCTGCTCGATTATATGTCCGGATGCCCGTGGTTCAATTGAAGGAGGAAGAGTATTGAGCTGACGCATGTTTTTATGATATGCTAGCACATATTTCTGAACAACCTCCATAGGCTCAAGTTGTTCCTGTTTGGCTTTTTTTTCTATCCGGTCCTCACCTTCTCCGAGTGTTTCGTTTTCAAGGTGTCCGACATCCGTAATATTCCTGACATACCGGACCCTGTAACCCAGATGTGTAAGATAGCGGAACAGCAAATCGAACGTAATTGCAGGTCGGGCATGTCCAAGATGGGTGTCGCTGTATACAGTGGGACCACAAACATATATTCCGACAAAAGGTGGGTGAATTGGTATGAATTCTTCTTTCTTCTTCGAAAGGCTGTTATAAATGAAAAGAGTGTTCTGCATCACTAATATGTTTGGAAACACAAAAGTAAGGTAATTTTTTTGGGATTTCTAAAAATCCTTTTTACCTTTGACCCCACAAATCAAATATTCCTGCCATTCAAAGGGTGTTTGGTTTTTATTAAGAAGGGTGAAGAGATTAGGCTCTGCGAAACCCTGGCAACCAATCCTCAGTTTTAGGAGAACGGTGCCAAAACCTAATCCCGGAAAGACGGGAGATGATAAAAATTTTAACACAGAAACAATGATTTCGATTTATCTCTTTCACAACAACTTTATCATGCCACTCATGCCTATGCGCATGTGCCGGTAAATGATTTGATTTGCAAGCAGTAATCTTTTTAGTTAACAACCGGGACATCAGAAGAGATAATTATATCTGTTAGTCTGGTATTTAGAAAATATAAAATTCAAAAAAATGAAAAACGATAAAATTAAATTTGAAACACTTCAGGTTCATGCAGGCCATCATCCTGATAAAGAGACATTATCCAGAGCAGTACCTCTTTATCAGACATCCTCTTACGTCTTTAAAAGTGCAAAACATGCCTCTGATCTTTTCGATCTGGCTGAGTGGGGTAATATATATACAAGGATAAATAATCCTACCACAGAAGTATTCGAAAAAAGAGTCGCAGCCCTCGAAGGGGGAGTTGCTTCACTTGCAGTTTCATCAGGACATGCAGCACAATTTATTGCACTCACAACAATAATGAAGCATGGAGAAAATTTTGTTACATCTCCATATCTGTATGGGGGGAGTCATAACCAGTTTAAAGTGACATTCGCTAATTTCGGGATCGATGCCAGATTCGCTAAAGATCTGAATATTTCTTCATTCGAAAAGCTCATAGATGAGAAAACAAAGGCAATCTATGTTGAAACGATAGGTAACCCGGGTTTTGAGATTCCCGATTTCGACGCATTTTCCAAACTTGCGGTCAGACACGGACTGCCTCTTATTGTTGACAATACTTTCGGAGCATGTGGTTACCTGTGTCGTCCGATTGAATACGGAGCCAATATTGTTGTAGAATCGGCCACTAAGTGGATAGGCGGACATGGTACAAGCATAGGCGGGGTAATTACTGACGCGGGAAATTTTAACTGGAATAATGGGAATTTCCCTGTTTTTACAGAACCGGCAGCAGGCTATCACGGAAAAATATTTGGTGATATTTTCAACCTGACTTCTGCTGCAGGGAATATCGCATTCATCGTAAAAGCAAGGGTTGAAGGATTACGTGACCTTGGTCCGGCAATAAGTCCGTTTAACTCTTTCCTCCTTCTCCAGGGCCTCGAGACCCTTTCCCTGAGGATGGAAAGGCACATTCAGAATACTATTAAGCTGGCAAAATGGCTCGAATCACACCAGGCGGTAGCGAAAGTTAATTATCCGGGTCTGGCAACTAATCCTTTCTATGAACTTGCGGGTAAATATCTTCCGAGGGGAGCAGGAGGAGTGCTCAGCTTTATTCTGAAAGCCGATAAATCAAAAGCGGTGAAACTTGTTGAGTACTTTGATATGGTAAGTCATCTGGCAAATGTAGGTGATGCCAAGACACTGATAATTCAACCATCAGCTACAACTCATTCGCAGATGTCTTCTGAAGAACAGATTGAAGTTGGAATTGATCCCGGCTTGTTCAGGGTATCAGTGGGGATAGAGCATATCGATGATATTATTAATGATTTTGAACAGGCTTTCCAACAGGTTTTATAAGTGTAACTCTCAAATATAGTTGAAATGACACAGGAAAAATTAAGGATCGGTTTATTTGGCTATGGTTGCGTTGGCCAGGGGCTGCATGATGTCCTGAACAGCAGTAAAGGTTTAAAAG
>Ga0302271_10004001_pt1 | contig 12010 bp, 10 predicted proteins | sample III_Bog_N1_1_FD_198767 | JGI IMG/M metagenome (GOLD analysis project Ga0302271, IMG submission 198767) | Peat permafrost microbial communities from Stordalen Mire near Abisko, Sweden - III_Bog_N1_1 | ecosystem: Environmental > Terrestrial > Soil > Wetlands > Peat | place: Sweden: Abisko... | reverse complement strand
AATGATGGAGAGGTCACGCGCGCCCATCAACGAAAATTGCAGCGTACGTGGAATTGGCGTCGCAGTCAGTGTCAAAGTATCGACGTTTGCTTTCAACAGCTTCAATTTCTCTTTTACCGAAACCCCAAAATGTTGCTCTTCATCGATGATAAGAAGACCAAGATCCTTGAATTTCACATCCTTGCCAATCAGTTTGTGGGTACCAATAACAATATCAACTTTCCCCTCACTCAATTCCTTAAGGACATTCTTTACTTCACCAGAATTTCGCAGCCTGCTAATATATTGCACATTGCATGGAAAGTCTTTCAATCGTTCCTTAAACGTCTTATAATGCTGCAGGGCCAAAATTGTTGTGGGGACTAATACTGCCACCTGCTTGCTGTCTGCTACTGCTTTAAATGCTGCACGGATTGCTATTTCCGTCTTTCCAAACCCTACGTCACCACAAACCAAACGGTCCATGGGCATGGGTTTCTCCATATCTTCCTTGATGGAATAGGTTGCCTTCAACTGATCGGGGGTATCTTCATAAATAAAGCTTGCCTCCAACTCCTCCTGAAGGTACGAATCAGCTGAAAAAGCAAATCCGTTCTCCATCTTTCGTTTGGCATAAAGGGCGATCAATTCACGGGCAATATCCTTAACCTTATTTTTAGTTTTTGTTTTAAGGTTCTGCCATGCGGCAGTTCCTAATTTATTGATTGTAGGCTCCTGCCCCTCTTTTCCTTTGTATTTTGAAATGCGGTGTAACGAGTGAATACTTACCAGTAACGAATCGTTATCCCTGTATGTCAATCGTATCGCCTCCTGAATTTTCCCATTCACTTCCGTCTTAACAAGGCCGGCAAATTTTCCCACACCATGATCAATGTGAACGACAAAATCGCCTGGATGCAACTTGCTCAACTCCTTGATCGTAATTGCCTGACGTGATGACTTTTTTGAACGCAACTTAAACCGGTGATACCGCTCGAAAATCTGGTGATCGGTATAACAACAAATTTTAAGATCATGATCAATAAACCCTTCATTTATAGCAAACAACAGACTATCGAACTTTTGAGGGTCACCCTTGTCATCAAAAATAGCATGAAGTCGTTCTATTTGTTTGGGACTTGAAGTCAGGAGAATATTCCGATATCCTTTTTGCCGGTTTGACTTTAGATTCTGACCAAGCAAATCGAAGTTTTTATTAAATACAGGCTGCTTGGAAGTATCGAAAATGAATTCATCTGCCGGCTTAAAATAGTTAGCCGTTCCAAATTCAACACAGGTAAAATCAGTTATATCACCTTTAAATTCCTTGCCGGAAATGACCAGATCGGAAATCTCGGCATCGCTAAACTTCTCAGATGCTTCCTGGTGTAATTGCTTAATCAGACCCGAAACGTAGGTAAAGCTTTTCGCGGCAACTACCATCTTTTTATCCAAAAAATCAAAGATAGAAACCCGCTTTTCGTCTTGCAATCCTTCCTGAATATTCGGTATAATTGAGATTCGGGTCAATGTCTCTTTCGAAATCTGGTCTTCAATATCAAAAGTTCGGATAGAATCTACTTCATCGCCAAAGAAGTCAATCCGGTATGGATCTTCGTTCGAAAATGAAAATATATCAATAATCGACCCACGAAGTGAGTATTGGCCTGGCTCATAAACAAATTCAACCCGCTCAAATCCATACTCATACAACACTTCATTAATAAATGAGATGGAGAGTTTTTCACCTTTCCGTATGTGAAGTGTATTTTTCGCTAATCCTGTTCCCGAAATCACTTTCTCCATGATTGCCTCAGGATAAGTGATTACCATATAACCCGTTTCGTTAAGCGCCAGTTTATTAAGTACTTCAGTCCTGAAGATAATATTCTCGCTCTCAATTCTTTCGTGGACAAAACTACGACGGTAAGAGGACGGAAAAAACAATACGTTTTCCTCGAGACCCAATGCATTGAGATCATCATAAAAGTAAGCAGCCTCCTCCCGATCGCTTAAAATTACAATCGCGCTAAACGGATTTATCTGATAAGCAGCATTTAATACGATGGCAGAAGACGATCCGGTCAATCCTTTGAGTGATATTTTTGCCGCATCAGATTCAGCAATCTTTTCGCGCAACCCGATAACAGAGGGATGAGAGGTGTAATATTTGAGCAGTTCCTTGAGTTCCAATATCGATATTTTTCGGACAACCGCCAAAATTAAGAAATTATCGGAATTATATCGCTGAAATATTCGCCACAATCGTTATCATCTAACAACTAATCTGATACACCATTAGGTAAATACATATCCCCAAGCTTCACCAATTCCATTAATGTTCTAAGGTTTCTTGTCGTCGCCTTAACTTTCAACTTATTTTCAAAAAAATTATTATTCAACTTTGTTTTGCCGTAACCATTTGGGCAAAACAGATAAACGGTTTTCTCCGTTATGAAATACTTATCTGGCAAATAAGAGGAATTTCCAATGCTATCAACAAATGGCTTTTCGGGAGACTTTGATAAAAATGTAAGGTGTAGTTTCGAAATATCTTCTTCAATTTCTTTTAAAAATGGATTTTGGACTAAGATGCCCTTCAATTCTGAAACTTCTCTTACGAAAACCGGAACATTAAATGTAAACCGGTTCAATATTCCGTCCGATATTAGCATCTCCAATTCTTTCAAATTTGTTTCAACGCTTTGAAAAACAACATTTCCACTTTGAATGTAGGTCTTAACGTTCAGAAAACCCAAACCTTCATACATTTCCTTCAAGGAATTCATTTTGATAAGATTCTTTCCGCCAACATTAATTCCTCTTAGTATGGAAATATAAGTTTTCATATCCGTTCCCAATTAATCAATTCATTTCCAAATGATATCAGATCATTTCACGCTTTATCTGAACTTTACTTTGTATTATTTTTAGAAATTTTCACGCCTTCAAAAATAGAAAATATCCCCAATATGAACATCGCTCCTGATGCAATCCAATCGATGAATCTAATTTCAGAAAAATAGATGAAGCGGAATGCGATGTAAATCATTGAAATCAAACTCCACAAGAGGCCCCGGGAAATTTTGGAATTCAATTTGGGAAATCTGCTCAAAAGACTCATATCGTTCTCATTTTATTTAATTTACGATTTATCTATAGAAATAGAACCTGAAATATTCTATACTTTATTTTTGCAAACCTACAAAACAGATTCACAATTACCAAAATTGCATTGTCTAAATTAACTATATTTCAATCATTTACAAGCTAAACGGTTTTAAAACATCTAAAATATAAATTAAACTTTCAGCGTTTCTTCATTTCTGGCAGAATTTTTGTTTGCGATTATGTGTACAACTAAAATTGTAAGTCATGAAAACTTCTATAAAGTACCGAAAGGTCAAATATAACATACTGCCATTTATATTTTTAGCAATACTAATGAGCCTTTCAATCCAGGGGAAAGCTCAGTCGGAGAATCAAAACGCACTATTGCAAATGATTGATGAAGATCGCACTACCGTTGACGCAATTGCAGGTTACGACGAAAACGTTCAACGCGACATTCTTCAGGTTGCTCAGACTCCGGAAGTGCTTAACCAAATTGAAGAATTACAAAATAGATCGAAGAATCAGTTCAGGGCAATTATCGATGACTACGACCGTGATGCACAGGCCGCGTTCTACGAAATGGCTCGTTATCCAAACCTTATTTCCGATTTGGTAAAAGAAGGAAAACCAACTAATTCGGAAGTCAATCAGATTGTATTGAATTACCCGGAAGATATTCATGAAACAGCAAAAAAATACGCGCGGATGTATTTTGAGGTTCTTCTTCGCATTGACCAGCTAAACAGCGAAATAGATGGCGCATTTCAATCATACCTCGAGCCTTACGATCCCGAGACCCGCGAAAGTGTAAATACGCTACTTGCTTACCCTGAAATCGTTTCTATTCTTGTTGAAGATAAAGACTTTACAACTCTCCTGGGAGCAGTATATAGTGAAGATCCGAATTGGATTGAAGGTAATCTGAACAGAATTTCGAAGGAACTGGCGGAACAAAACAAAGAAGATTTAGATGCCTATAAAAATCAGATACAGAACGATCCTGAAGCTTACAACGAAATGCTCGAAGCATCAGATAAATATGCACAGGAAAATAATGAGGCAAGGTATGAAAGTTCATCAGATCCAATTGTAAACGTGAGGATCATCAATAGTTACCCTTACTGGTTCGGTTATCCATACTGGTATTCAGATCCTTATTGGAGACCACGTCCCATTTATTACCACACAGGCTTTTACAGAAATAACTATGGGAATGTTGTTTTTGTCGGACTTCCATCATACCATTTTATGCATTGGCAAACTTATAACCATCCGACATTATTCCCACATCTATCGTATAATTACTACAGCTATTACGAAAATAATTACGCGAATAGGTATCGCAATTCGGATCGGCCGATTCATCGAAACGGATTTTACAGGTCTATTGAATCAAACGTGATTAACAATCCGAGGGTCAATAACTCGAACCTTGAAAGAATTGATCACCAAAGAGGTAACAATATTGTCCGTCGACCAAATACAATGGAATCAGGTTCTGCAAGAACCGGTAATTCAGGGATTACGAGACAACGCGACTATTCAAATGCACGACAGGGAGCTGGAACAAGCGGTACGGTAAACCGTCGTGGGAATGAATCAATAAACCGAGGTGGAAATGGTCAAAGAAGTTTCGAAAGACCGGGTGGAACAGTCAATCGAAGAGAATATAATACAGTAAATCCTGTAAGATCTGAAGGCTCAGTAAACAGAAGAGGTTCGGGAGTTGGAAACGGCACAATTCGAAGGGAATCAGCACCTGCAAGTAGCAATAGAGGTGGAGCCTATTCCGAAAGACCACGCCAACAGTCGGCAACTGACAATGCGGGAAACAGAGCCGCATCAGGTCGAAATGCTTCACAGTATGAAAGATCTTCTGCCCCGCAAAGAAGAGAGGCAGCACAGCCTCAACAAAGATCTGCAGCGCCAGAGCGGGCAGCCAACAGGTCCCAACAACGCGAAAGCAGAGCAGCCAATACGCAATCATCAAATAGAAGAGCGGCGCATGAAAACAAATCGTCTACGCCAACTGTATCTTCTCAAAATGCAAACAGGGAAAGAGAAAATGGAAGACAACGATAAATCAATCAGTTATAATTAAAAACAATGTATAATTTAAATTTTACCGCTATGAAAATCAATTTTTTAAAAACAATTTTACCAGTCATGCTGGTAATTGTAATGGCCGGATGCGCCAGTATTAAAGTGAGTTCCGACTACGATCGGAAAGCTGACTTCTCGAAATACAAAACATTCAATTTCAGCAAAGAAGTTGACAAGGTGACGTTGAATGATTTAAACCGTCGCAGGCTGAAAGATGCCATTACCAAAGAGATGCAGGCCAAAGGTTTTCAGGTTTCTGAAACTCCCGATGTTTTGGTGAATGCTTTTGTAAAAGGTAAAACCAAATATTCCGCCACTGCGAACACCAATTACAATGGCGGAATGTACTATCGCGGCTGGGGTTCTTCCAACACCTATGTCGATGTAAATAAATCAATTGAAGGAACACTTTTCATAGATGTGATCGACGTTCAGGAAAAATCGATGATATGGGAAGGTGTGGCTGAAGGTCTGGTAAACCCCCGCACCGAAACCAGGGAAGACCAAATTAATAATGTTGTTGGGTTGATTTTTAAGAACTTTCCACGATAATTTAAAAATTCGTCTGTCGATGAAATAGGCCGGAATTTGTATCTGGCCTATTCCATTTTGCCATTACCACAACCCTACTGCGGCAGAAACAACTTTAATATTTCTACTATTCAGGCCATTACCAATCGTATAACTAAATCCTGACAACCTTGAAATTTATCAAACTAAGAATTTCAAAAGGTTTGCAATCCATCACCTCAAAAACTTTTACCCCATTCAACTTGTTAAAATCTTATAAGAATAATTTACAGTTACCTTTAAATTAGTTTCCTCATTGGGTTTTAGCACTTCTGATGTATTGTGTGCTTAATTTTTCTAATTTTGCACCGCTTTAATTTTTAATTTTATGACTGAAAAGAAACTTCCTTTTACAAAAGAAGTATTAGAGAAAATAATTGAAAAGTACCCGACTCCTTTTCATATCTACGACGAAAAAGGGATGCGGTCGTATGCAAAAAGGTTCGTAATGGCATTTGCCTGGAATGAAGGGTTTAAAGAATACTACGCGATTAAAGCGGCACCGAATCCATATCTGATGAAAATCCTTCGGAATGAAGGATTTGGAATCGATTGCAGTTCAATTGCTGAACTTGAATTGGCAGAGCGGATCGGAATGCGCGGTGAAGAAATCATGTTTACTTCAAATGATACCCCTGCTGAAGAGTTCCAAAAGGCAATGGAATTAGGAGCGATTATCAATCTTGACGACATTGCACATATTCAATATCTCGACGAAAAGATTGGTTTGCCTGAACTTGTTTGTTGCCGGTACAATCCTGGTTCCCTAAAAGAAGGAAATGCAATTATTGGACATCCTGAGGAAGCAAAATATGGTTTTACGAGAAGTCAGCTTTTCGAAGGCTACCAAATGTTGATTGACAAAGGGGTCAAACGTTTTGGAATCCATACAATGGTGGCATCCAACGAACTCGACCCAGACTACTTTGCAGGTACGGCTCAGATTCTTTTTGAACTGATTGCTGACCTCTCTAAAAAATTGAATATTACCTTCGAATTTGCCAATCTTGGCGGAGGAATCGGGATTCCTTACAAACCAGAACAGGTTGAGGTAAACCTGGAAAAAATGAGTGAAGGGATCAGGATCAATTACGAAAAATACATCCTTGGAAATGGTCTGAAACCGATCAAGCTTTACTTTGAATCAGGCCGTGCAATCACAGGACCATTTGGTTTTCTGGTGAGTAAGGTACTTCACATCAAAAATACCTACAAAAAATACGCGGGTCTTGATTCGTGTATGGCCGATTTAATGCGACCTGCACTTTATGGTTCCTATCATCATATTACAGTGCCCGGCAAGGAAGATTCAGCCACAAAAATCATGTACGATGTGACAGGTTCACTTTGCGAAAACAACGATAAATTTGCCATTAACAGGGTTTTACCAAAATTAGTTTCTGGCGACATTGTTGTTATTCACGACACAGGTGCGCACGGACATTCTATGGGTTTCAACTATAATGGAAAGCTTCGTTCTGCTGAATTATTACTTCGCGAAAATGGTGAAGTAATTCAGATAAGGAGAGCCGAAACTGTCACAGATTATTTTGCAACACTTGATTTTAACGGAATACCCGGATTTGAGGTGTAAACCACCATTTATCCAATGGATTGCACAAAATAAATACTGATAAAACACCCATTATTCTGCGCTCCGCAAACACGAATAAAGATAATATTAGGTGTTCTTTCAGACAATTAAAAAACAAATTATCTACTGATGAAAGTTTGCGGGTTTAGTTTTGTAAAAAACGCAGTGAAATTTGACTATCCTATAGTTGAAGCCATTACATCGATTCTACCAGTCTGCGATAAATTTATTGTGGCTGTTGGCGATTGTAATGATGGTTCGAGGGAGTTAATCGAATCGATAGGTTCTGATAAAATTGAAATCATTGATACAGTTTGGGATCCTTCATTACGCGAACGAGGTAGAGTACTCGCGTCTGAAACCAATAAAGCGTTTGACTTTATCCCCGCCGAATACGATTGGTGTTTTTACATTCAGGGAGATGAAGTGGTTCACGAGAAGTACTTACCGGGAATTGTACTTTCGATGAAGAAATACCTGGATATCAAAGCAGTTGACGGACTGATTATGCACTACACCCACTTTTATGGCACCTTCGACTATTACGCTGATTCGAGACGCTGGTACAGGAGCGAAATTCGGATTGTCCGGAACAACAAAGAGATCAGGTCGTGGAACGATGCGCAGGGCTTTCGCTGGAAGAATGCAAAAAAACTGACCGGCGTTTTTATTGACGCCACCATGTATCATTATGGTTGGGTAAGACCACCAAAACTGATGATGAATAAGTTAGAAGGATCCAAGCAATATTGGTCGGTCGACTCGAAACATATCAAGACGATTGAACAGGAATCCGACGAATTCAAATATGAGGAAGGAATTGATAGCCTCAAACAATTCAGAGGTGAACATCCTAAAGTGATGCAGGCTCGCATTGATGCACTTAACTGGCATCCGGAACTCTCAACTAAAAAGAAAAAATTTAATGTCCGATATTACGTGTTGTACTATTTTGAAAAATTGTTCAACTATCGTCCGTTCGAGAATAAACACTTTATTGAATACAAAGAATCATGAGCATGAGTTTTGTCGATGATATCGTAAAAGCAGTCGAGGTACTTCGTTCAGGAGGGATCATCCTGTATCCTACTGACACCATTTGGGGAATTGGTTGTGACGCAACAAACGCTGCAGCGGTTAAACGTATCTATGAAATTAAACAGCGACAGGATGCAAAGAGTATGCTTGTTTTGATGGAAAACCCGAACTTACTCAACTCCTATATTTCTGAAGTTCCCGAAATTGCATGGGAACTGATCGAAGTAGCCGACACCCCGCTTACCATTATCTATCCTGGCGCTAAGAATTTGGCAGCTAACTTATTAGCAAACGACGGAAGTATTGGAATCAGAATTACGAATGAAGCCTTCACACAGCAATTGATTCAACGATTCCGGAAACCAGTGGTCTCGACTTCTGCAAATATCAGCGGACAAAAATCACCACAGAATTTTGCCGAAATCAGTGAAGAAATTAAGCAAGCTGTTGATTTTACCGTTAAGTTTCGGCAGGATGATCTGTCGAAGTCGAACCCCTCAGGTATTATCAAACTGGGGGTGGGTGGCCAGGTTGAAGTTATACGGCAATAAATTTGGCAGCTGGCAAAGAGCTACAAGCAGCTAATTGCCAGCCGTCAGTATCATCTTATTTTTCATTTTTCTTCTTTCACTTTACCAGAACCAGCTATACTCGATTCAACTGAAGGATTTCCACGGTAAACGACATTGCCAGATCCTGCAAGTTTCACGACCAGATTCTTGGTTGAATTTACCCAGCAATTCCCTGATCCCGCAATTTTAACAATTACACTCTCAGCTGGAAATTCAATTGCTTTTACATTACCGGAACCTGAAATAGTCGCTTTAAGTTCAGTTGCATTCTGTTTTCCAAAGAGATGTACATTCCCGGAACCCGAAAGCGTGGCAGAAACCTTTTCAGCTTTGAGATCAGCCAATTTAATATCGCCGCTTCCGCTAATCGTTGCATCCAAAATCCGCGATTCAATTTTTCCATCAGAAAAAATTGATCCTGATCCGGAGATAGCCAGTGCATCAATTTGTGGCATTGTCACATAAATGTCAACAGTTCCTGGATTCCATTTGCTAAACCAGGAATCATTTGGATATCGAATCACTAACTTCCGATCTTTCACTTCCGTGATTAATTTTGCGAGCGTTGACTCACTACATTTCACCTCAATGGATTGCGGTTCTCCTTGTTTCAAATGAACATTGGCGCCAATCCTCAATGATATTTCCGTGAAAGCCGAAACTTCCCTCTTTGAGCTTGTCTGAGCGACAAGTAGCTGTGTTCCGGTAATTACCAGAATTGCAATTAATGTAATTAATCGTGATTTCATGATAAAGTAATTGAGTTAATAAATTATAATTGAGCACTTTCTTGCGAGACTCTCCCCGATTCAACCGATCATCGTCTCTTATTCCAAAATTAAATACTTATAATAAGGACGCACAAACAAGCTGAAAGTTGCAATATCAATAAAATATTTTAATCGAGGTATATTTCGATCAATCCATTGGGGCAATCCAGGTGCATTTCCCGCTTTTCCTCATCAACCGAGGTAATGACCTCGTCAGAAAGTGGGATCATGATTTCGGCACGCGGATGATCAACCGTAATAACCAGGTTGCCCGAGAAATCATCCACCCTGCTGATCAATCCAATATCTCCAAATTTTGCATCGAAAATTCTCATGCCAATCAAAGTTGAAGCGATTCCATCATCTTCAGAATCGATTATGGCATGATCGAAAGCATAGACTTTGCATCCAACCAAATCTTTTGCTTTTGAAAGTGTGTCGATAAACTCCAGTTTGCAAATGGCACTTTCGTCGGTTCGGAAGTTTAATCCGTCATCTTCAATATGATATGGGACAAGTCCGCCATCGACTTCAACGAAAAGAAATTCAAGCTCTTCAATCGTTTCTTCGTACTCTTTTTCGAATACTAAAATGACATCACCTTTAAGTCCATGTGGTTTCTGAATATAACCAACCTCTACACAGTCTTCCTTATTTATTTGAATCATAGCAAAATACAAATAATGAAATACAAAGATATAAAAAAAGGGTGATGGTTAAAATAACCATCGCCCTTTGTAATTTTTTCAGCTAATTGCTGCAAAAAAACTTTTCAGTTTTATGCTTCTTCAGTTGGTTCGGCTGCTTCTGCCTCTGCTTCTGGCTCAGCTTCTTTTACCGGTTTCACGATAAGAGCAGCCGCAGCAGCAGCATTTTTCTTGGCAATTTCAGCAATACGGGTCTCATTTACCTTTGTTTCAGCTACAAGACGTTTTTTCATGTCTTCGTTGAATCCGGCTGTAAGACCATCTTTTTTTGCCTGAACTGCATTTTCTTTTTCTTTCATCCATGCATCAAACCTTTTATCGGCTTCAGCAAGATCAAAAGCTCCTTTTTTAACACCTTCTAAAAGGTGCTTTTTCATCATTACCCCCTTGTGCGACAATATTGTGCGACAAGTATCGGTAGGCTGGGCGCCATTGTTAAGCCATTCAATGGCTTTATCAAAATTAAGATCGATGGTGGCAGGATTAGAATTTGGATTGTAAGAACCAATCCTTTCAATAAACCTGCCATCTCGTGGCGACCTGCTGTTTGCTACCACAATGTGGTAATAAGCATGTTGTTTGCGACCATGCCTTGCCAAACGAATCTTTACTGACATAACGTTTTACGTTAAAATTTATAATTTTTATTTGCGGGGCAAAGATACAATATTATTCGGTACTAAAAATAGTTGTCCTATTTTCAATTCGTATTAGTTTATACAACTAACAGGTCAGTGCTGCGGGATGAAATCTTTGCCATCAAAGCCAATAAATATTTGAGGAAATTAATATCAGCGTTCGCACGCAACTAAAAATGATCTTGTTAGCTTGTTGATATACATCGCTATAGTGTTATTTTTTATGGTATGGGTAGAAATTAGGTAGATTTTTTAAAAATAATTCTTTTTTATTATTTCACCGCTTTAAAAGTCCTAAAACTAATTGTGAATAAATAACATTAGTGCGGTGCTAATCCTTAAGACGGCTTTTTTTAGCCCACCCATAAAAGCGACATGTCAGGAAGTAAAAGTAAATTGATTTTTCCAAATTGTCACATCACTAATTAAAAACCATACTTATAATAATTTATACAATTTTATAACGCTGTATAATAGATTTTTATACAATACAATGTTTGAATAACACACAAAATAAATCGCATAGATATCACTATTTTTTCAATTTAAAACGGTTTAAATAATACATTTTGTCCTGGAGAGGATCGCTTCGCTTTACCAGGTGAATGGGTGCCGGTGGTTTGTCCTGGATTAAATCGCTTCGCTTTACTGCAGGTGAATGGGTGCCGGTGGTTTGTCCTGGATTAAATCGCTTCGTTTGTCCAGGCGAACGGGTGCCGGTGGGTTGACCTGGAGAGGATCGCTTCATTTGTCCAGGCGAACGGGTGCCGGTGGTTTGTCCTGGATTAAATCGCTTCGCTTTACCAGGTGAATGGGTGCCGGTGGTTGGTCCTGGATTAAATCGCTTCGCTTTACTGCAGGTGAATGGGTGCCGGTGGTTTGTCCTGGATTAAATCGCTTCGCTTTACCAGGTGAATGGGTGCTG
>Ga0302271_10004000_pt1 | contig 12014 bp, 6 predicted proteins | sample III_Bog_N1_1_FD_198767 | JGI IMG/M metagenome (GOLD analysis project Ga0302271, IMG submission 198767) | Peat permafrost microbial communities from Stordalen Mire near Abisko, Sweden - III_Bog_N1_1 | ecosystem: Environmental > Terrestrial > Soil > Wetlands > Peat | place: Sweden: Abisko... | reverse complement strand
TAGATTTTTGAGATATTTTCTCTTAATAATAAAATATGTTAACTTTTTAAAATTGGATGATGCTTTTGAGTGAATCCATCCAAGCATAACACTTGAGATTCATTTGATAAACAGAACAAGGGAATTAATTAAGAAATGACTAATCCTTACTTGTTCTTCTTCTTATTATCTATTGTTGCTATTTTTAGTGTAGTTTAGAAAACAAAAAGAGTACTTTGTTTGAAGATTGGAGCAATGTAAGAAAAAGTGAAACAATTCGAGAAACAGAGGCAAAAAAAAAAGAGTGCTTATTTATTATGCTTAAACTCTTTGAAAACGAAGAAGGTTAGCAGTTAAAGCGATTTATTCAAGAAAGATTTGTCAAAGAGAAAAAGTTTTAAAAAATTTAACTCACAAGGAGATCTTTGAGAAAGAAGTAAGCCAAAAAAAGGGAAGAAAATTAAAAAGAAAAAAAGAAGCAAAAAGTGAAACAAACATTCAGTTGCATAAAATGAATTTTGCTTGCTATACCAGCTTTGTCAACCTGTAACAGCCATTGCGCCTCAATCAGACAGTAAGATGATTAAGGGATGAAATCACAAAGGAAAAGAGATTATAATATGCTTTGGATTGCTGACAAAATGATATGTTAAACTTTTTATGAATCGCATAATAAATTTAGTGTAAGAACAGCAAGCTGATAGAAGCTCTACCGGTTGAAGATGAAAAGGAAATCGATGATGAAGTCGTCTAGCAGTAGTTGGAAAATCTTACAAGTTTTAGTGAAGAAGGAGTTGAGTGTTCTTTATGGAAGCTCTAGCAAGGTGATTATTTGTTTTAGCTATTCACACTAAGATTGGAAAAGAGACTTGTGATTCTACGAAAGGCTTACGAAATGGAGAGTTGGAGTGGGTCAGAGAGCATAAAGCAAATAGAGAAACAAGATATTGGAGTCACAGTTATTCTCAGAAATTTAATCAGCATAGTAGAAACATTAACTACACTGTTTAGCAAGCACATAAATTCATTGAAAATTGAAACTGAAAGGCTTGATGCGTTGATAGAGCTTCTCCTGTACTCAGACAATCTTGAAATTAATTATCTTACACTGAAGCTAGTCCTGCTTGTCAAAAGGTTAGTTAATTTCGAATGAAACAAACAAATAAATAATGTTTTTTTTTTATTCATTTATGAGAACAATTTGAAATTATTTCTTTTATTTGATTTTCTTATTGATTTTTGTGATATTTCAATAGTAATCAATCACTTAAAAACCTCTAGAATTGCAGATTGCTTGATAACTACTGCTTATATTTCGCTACAACCTTCCGCCAACGTTATCCATTCATTGCTGAAATTTTCAAGAACGAAAAGTTCTACAAAGTAACAACAATATAAAATTAATTGATTGATTCGAATTTTTCTAATTATCATACATTCTTTTTAGGATACTGGAGCTAAGCCTGTGGGAACTGAAGTCCAAGGGGATTAAGCTATCTTTGAAAATCCTGGAAAGGATACCTTCAAACTTGATGTAGGTTCAGTGAAAAAAGAGTATTCAGATTTCTTCTCATCATACTATGTAACCTAACAACTGATGATCAAGGAGAAACTCCAATCTAATACTCGCTCCTCTCCTTTATTTGTGAATACCATGCTGACACTTAGACTTGCAAAGAATTTTCCAGCGATTAAAAACAGAGCATTCATCGCAGCGATCTAAGTATTGTTCTTTTTTTGAGATCTATTATGAAAATAATTACTAAATCCTTTGTTTTTACACTCCTAACTGTTTTATTGCTTTTTAGTGCTACTCCGCCATGATTGGGTTGAAGTTCATGTCTTGCATTGAAGCTTAAAAGAATCTTGACATTACATAAGACTTTCGATTACTCTACGCAATAAAATCATTTCCATATCCTGATCTCCATCTTGAAATGATTCAAAACCTAGGGAACTAGCATATTCTCTCAAAAGGTCCATTTTTAGAACTCGAAGAAGGAGCTTCATTAGATTATGAGAATCGCTTTGTGGATGAATTTCGCTCGAGAAATCTAAATGAAACTCAAAGTGATTTTAATGAAGGAGTTAAATTTTCAGAGTTGCTGCGTTATTTCGATTAATTCTCAACAATTTTTAGATGTGTCAAAATTGATATTGTTAGGAAACTCAGCTCGAAAAATAGTTCCTTCATGCTCAAACTTGAACAAGATTCAACGGATTTGCTCAATACTCTTATTTCGTTTTACACACTGTCAATCAATAAGTTCATTTAGATGATCTAGGCTACTTAGGTTTCAGTTGGAAATCCAGAAGAAACAGAAAGTGATGCTAAAAGCCCTAAAGATGAGAAAGAAACAACCCAAAAGAAAGATCCATTTAAAATTGTAGAGTTAGTTTATCTGAATCTTTGGGTTTCTAATTTCTTGGAAACAAATGCTAAACTCCTAGAAAAAGAAGCAGAGCCATTCATACAATCGTTAAAGAACCTTTATAAGGCGCTAAGCAAACTTCACTAATAGCAGAACATACCAAACTCAACTTTAACTGCTCTTTCTTATCTCAGTTTCTAGAATTATCGTCTGCTACTCTAGAATGGATAATTCAAAAATGAAATAAAGGACTTTGTTTCACAAACTACTTTTTTCGATGACTGCTATTAAGCTGCTAAGACAAGCCAAATCAGATAGATCCCAGCTAATTTCATTTACTTCCACTGCGACAGCCTTGCAAGAACATTTTTGATCTCCGGAGATACCGAAAGATTTGCTTAGGTAGCTGAAATCGTCGCTCAATACATTTAAGAAAACAATCTGACTCTTTAACCTTTTTCTCCAGCTAACTCTGTTCTCAATGGGTTTGTCAAAAAGTTTCATGATCAACTCGATAAAGCTCCTTTACTCGAGAAGATCAACTATGCTAGATTTTGCTATGCGAATCTTAGCCCCGATCAAAAGGCGGAACAAACAATCTAAGAAGATAATCGTGCAGCTACAGCTGAATCAATTTAAGCAGTGTCTATTTTGAAATCAGATATCGTTGATGATACTTTTGCTACATTTTAGTAATCCTTAATCGAGTATTTCTCTCGTTATATTGAGGAAAAAGCAGTACTAATCAAGGAAGACATAGCCTTGGAGAACGAATTCATCAGTAGATTCCCTAATTTCTAGAAAAATAATCAAGTCCGCTCATTCTTTGAGTCTCTTTGTGCAGTCCATGCCTACAGGGCATAATATTTTCAGTGTTCTTTCTTCTAAAATCTTCTTTCCATCCTATCCAAGGTATTGCTCATATTTTTTATGCAAATATTTCACAAAATTCCTTTTTTCAAACATGAATCTGATATTATTTCTGATTAATTAAAGGCATAAATAGTGTTGATTCACAGGGATCTGAAAGAATTGATAAGAAAATCCTTAGTATTTGTGCATACATGCAGTATTGACTTTAAGATCCTGCTACTTTACTTCGTAGGAATACCAAAGGAATAGCCAATAATTGTCGATGATGATGGCGAAAAAATATCAATAATTCATTTGTTTTTAGAACTCATGGCAGAACTCCTTGAAACCTCCATTCATACCTTATCGTTCCTGCCATTCGATGGGATGACAAACAACATCAATCTAGCTATGAGAAACACTCTCAGTATTGGTGATAATGCCAGTATCTTTGTCAACAACTACAATCTTCCCAACGTTATTAGCTTACGATTGACAAAATAGCTGTGTACTTTATATGGTTTATTTAAAACCTAAGTGAAACTAAACTCAAACAGCCCTCTTTTGATCTCTAGTTAAAGTCTTCGATAATTTGTCCAAAAGGTTAAGAATGTTCTTCCTTTGTTTGTTTCCTTGAGATTGCCTCAAAAAATAGAATACTATCTCTTTAAAATGAATAAATGTTTTGAAAATAACTTCGAAAAAGAATCTTAGAATCCACAAGTCAAAAAAGCTGTTCTTATCTACTTGTACAGTGCGTTTCTCTACAAAGGAAATGAAGCAATGGTCAGCACAAATGAGTTTATCATAACAAGAGTGTTCCTTGGAGATGTTGATGCCTTCCATTCCATTAAAAAAGGAATTGAGAAATATCTAATTTGTAAAATAATTTTTTTTCTTTCTGCAATTCAAAATATTGCTTTTCTTTACAATATTTCATATTGATTTTTTTTGCTTTTTTAACTAGGTCTTCCTCAGTAAATTCTGAAGATCGTAGAACGAAATAAAGAGAACAGAGAAATAATTGAAGAATTATATTTTCCAATAACCAAATCACTTCTGGAAGAGTGTTTTACTGGTGAAATCAACACCAACAGTATTTAAGATGCCTTGAGAGATCTAGCTGTAAATGTTGTTGCCGAACAAGAAATCAGAAAGAGTTTGAATTTCAACGCTAGCAAAACAGGCTTCGATTAAGGACTGTATTACTCGAAATTACAGAAACTAACTTCAGCTATCATTTCTGTTATGAGAAAATTCAAAATTAACTTAGACACTCTCAAAATTCTGAAGGAAGAATCAAGCGTGAACAAAGAAAACTGGCTGAAATACTAGTTCTTTATCTTAGCAATGGTTTACCTTCGTTGGTGGTTCAGAATATGGAATTCTTCTGCTTCCTTGCAGGTAAATATTTAACAAAACATAATCAGCTAAACTGCTGTGTTTCTGTCTTTTTCATTCGAACTCTCTAAAAACATATTGTATTTTAATAATAGCTCAATTTGCAAAACCTGTTTTTCGGTCAAGAAATTCCACAAGCTGGAAAATATCCAGAGATGCTGAAACATCTTATTAGTGATACATAAATCAAAGGATCTCAGCTAAAATCAGCTTAAGAACAATGCATTTAATTCCTCTTGAATTCACTTGAAATTAGACATTTCTTCATGTCGAACACATACGAGGAATCATTTGGATTGGAACTATCAAATATTTCGATTCTCAAAGGATTACCTGAAGGAGCAAATGTCTTCTTAGCTAATTATATCACTCGAATTCTCGGTGAAATTTCTAGGTACATTATCAAGAAAATATCAAAATATTTTTATTCCTTATTTTCATACAAATCACGACAATTTATTCAAATTCTTTTTCAATAAAATCTAAAGATCAGGATTGACTTTAGGAGTGGAGGAATCATAGAAACTAGGATCGTTGATGCTTGAATTGCAGCCTAACAACAACGACAGAACAAATCTCGCTATAGCAATGGCCTCTTTGCAACACTTGGCAATTGAGTTATTTACCCAATATGAGCCATCATTTTAACCATAATTCTTCCCTGCAACTGATTTATTCATATCCATGAAAATCGATAAGGAATTAGAATAACTACCAGAAGGAATCAGATTTTTCATAGAAGGTCTAAAAAGAGAAGTTTAGAATACTCCATCAACAAGTCGAGGGTCATTACTTGGCACTGTGTTATTCCTCATTATTGATGTAATTAACAAATATGAGTCTTGGGTAATGAAGCACATGAAATATGGTAGAAATAATATCATTTAGTTCTACATTAAAGTCTTTGATGTGTATTTGGATAATCTTCGAGTAAGCCCATAGACACTGCGGTATGCTGTAGTTAATTTATCGAATTCAATGAAGCTATTCACAATATGGATTACTTAACTGAGTTTCTATCTGCAGGAAGATCCAAAATCCAAAAATGAACCCCTAGAAAGTAAATTACCTTTTGTTTTGAAAGATTCCTTTTTATTAAATTAGGAAATTGTTTGAAATTTGTATTTGTTTTGTTATTAAAGACTCTTTATTCGAAGCTTTGCTTGTGAAAAGCACTTTTGCGCTGAATAAAATTGCAGATTTCCTCGAATCACCTGTGTACAAAGAGTATTCCAAGTACAGCAAGACATTCTCACCTTTAGCAATTATTAGATTATTGCTAAGTCTTGCATCGTATGCTCTTGGAAAACTTAAATACGTCTAAGTTACGATTGATACACAACTTGAGGAGTTAACTGATGCAATATTTAGGTTGACGTCTATCTCATATGAGGATACTCTGCAAGATAGGTAAACTACTCTGGAATTAAAGAAGTTGAAAATAATATGATTGTATATTTTTTGATTAGGATAAGTGGGAATAAGAGCACTAATTATTTATGGACACCACTCATGAGATGCTTAGAAGTGATTTTCACTTTCTAAAAGGAAGGATTCGTTAGGAGTTGCATTGAGATCAGGATCAAGAATTCGATTTTCAATTCGGGATAAAAGAGATTCCCCAAATACATTGACCTTGCTTCATTGAATGACAAGAAGATAATCAAAAGGGATATGCTTGAGCATGGCAGAAATCTAAGATAAGTGCTGTCGTAGCTGTTTGAAGGTCTCCCTGAAGAGCAAATTGAGTTTGAGGATGATTGGGAGCCTGAATAAGAGATTCTTCCGGAAATCATTAAAGATGAAGATGCTGATGTCAAGGAAGAAGACAAAAAAGAAGGAGAAAATGAAGAAGGATAAGACAAGGAAGAAGGAGAAGTTGCTTAGGTTGCTGGGAATGAAAATGAACCAGCAGCTGATTTAGCTGAGAAAAACAATGAAGAACCAATTGGGGAAATGGAAGGAAATAATAATAACAATGGATAGGAAGCAGAAAACTAACAAGAGTAAGAAGGAATAGAATAATAAGAAAATGAGAATTAAGAGGAAGGAGATGGAGGATAGCAAAACTAAGAGGAATATCCTGAACAAACTGGAGAATAATAAGAAGAAGAAGGAGCTGAAATGGTAATCAGGATAAATGGACAAGAAGTCAACAACAACGATGTAGATGGAGACGGAGAAGCTGTAGAATAAGAGGATAATAATCAAGAAGAGTAGAGTAATAGAGGAAACGGGATTGAAGAAGGACGATTGAATACTGCTAAGGAAAGTGAAGCAGAAAAAGTAACTGATCTTCGCAAGTTAAGATTCCGAGGAGATGCGAGCATAGGAGGAATTTAGACTTCTAAAATTGTCAAGCTAAATTAGCAGCAAAGGCACATAGTTGACAGGATAATTGAGTTATTGGAAGACAGGATCAACGATTCATACAATCAAGCCAAAGAGAAGCAAGCTGATTAAACTAAAGCTATTTTCAAGATATTCTATGTAGAGTATCCTTTCTTCACAAAAATAATCAGCATGCTTATCCACAAATATCCATTGGCAATCCCTTATATTCTTGACAGAAAGATCCGTCTTCCAGAAATAGCTGTACTCAAGAAAGCTAACATTGTACCTTTCATCGATTTCTTCTTCCTTGGGTCGACCGTCACAGAGTTTTCCTCAACTGTGCTGCTTGAAAAACTCCTATCGGTAAATTACACTTATTTGGAGGATAAGAAGAAACCTGCAGAAGGAGAAGATAACTAAGAAGATGCAGAAGCAGAAGAGCAAGCACCGGAGGAATCATAATAACCACCTGCAGATGGAGGAGCTGAAGGAGAGGAAGGGAAATAAGTTATCCCAAAAAAGAAGAAAAAGAGGGCTGCTAATGTGATTGGCAGTGGCTAGCATTACTACAGGGTGATTGTTGATAGGAATATAAGTTATCTCAAAAAGATAATCGAAACTAAGAATTTCATGAATATTGAGAGTTGTCATACTTTACTCTATGGGTTGGTATCAACATTGACAGCTTTACTTTAGAATTACAGTAAATATACCTCATATGAATAACTGAAAAGAGTTCTAAGTATCACAACAGTTCTCATCAAACGAGCTGGAAATGCATCTGAAATGTTTAAACTAATTGAAATTGGCATCTTAGATTTAGCGACTGTTACACTTAAATTATTCCCATAGAAGATATTCAATGAAAGAAAGGTTGAAGTGTCTGCCGATTAAGCTATTGATTATTTGTCGTATTATGTTAACAAAGAAGCGCTCTCGTATTTTGAGAAAGAGAAAGCTGCAGAATTAGAGAAAAATTCTACGTTTAATCCACTGGAAACATATTCTAGCATCAGTTCAAATTTGAAATAAAACATACCAGAAATCATGCAAATTCGATATTTCATCCCTATTTCGAATCCAAATGAGTCCCCCAATATGAAACGATTAGATACTATTGATGTGTCAGAACCACTCCTACCCGAAGATCAAGGTAAACAACGATTTATTAATTGTCTTCATATTTTTATGAATATTTTTTGGATTTATTTGACATTCCATAGGATTTGAGGGGCTGTTTAGAGATTTAAATGTGATAGAATCACTCGATGAGATGGCCTATGAACATATTAACTAATTTGATTGTGGACTGCAGTAGCTTTTTGATTACTACAATAAGTATCCTAATTTCTTTGCCAAAACAGAGCATGCCGCTTCATTTATTTACTGCCTGAGCCATCTCTATGTGATACTCCGAAAGTAACTGCCATTTGATAAGGTTGATTATTCTTTGCTGGAAGCTGTTTATTAATCAAGACCATCCGATAAAACATAGTTTTAAATTGTTGAATCAATCGTCTACAATAGCATTAACAGCAAGAAAAACTAAACAAATTCTCCAGACTAATAGTAAAAGTTGTCTTCAGAAGAATAGTAATAACCTGTTGTATTTCCACCTGAAGACCAGTAAGATGGTGCGTTAGATGTGAATAATTCGAATCAAGATTTGGAGCTTGAAAATAACCAACCAGCATTATCTTAATAGTAAAATTCAATGTAGCAAGATGGCAATAACGGCTTCAGAATTGTAGTCCTCAATTCAGGCAACAATAATACCAACACAGCCATGATTCAAGATGCCTTACGATTCATGCAATAAGTTCTTTCAGGTTTCTAAGGCAGAGTTTAAGATACTTAAAGATAAACTGCGGATGCTGGAAATACAGCGAATTTCGGGTAAAACGAAGAAAAAAATAGCTAAATTGATTTGAGTACCCTTGGATATCCTCCAAATGCCCTCAGATTGTATGGCATAAATGAAAATAGATATTTCGCAGCGAGCAATGAGCAAAAACAAGAAATGCTCCGTGAAGGTAAGAAAAAACATTCCTTATTGGAAAAGCTCAAATTCCTCATGGTAAGAGAAAAAGATCTGCTGGATAAGTTTATGGAGAAGATCAATGCTTAGATGGAGAGTTCAGAAGGCGTGGTTGCTTTGTCGCATCCTAAACCTAGTGATGAAGGGGAACAAAACGAAGAGGAATCTAAGGATTAACTCCATGAAAATAATGAAGATGGTTCTCCTAATGATAAAAAATTGAATATTCCTGAGATTCCTGAGACTTTAAAGCAATACCTGCAATAGAACATCATTGACTTCTTCAGTGACTTGAAAGAGAAAGATCAGCGGGTTCAAGCTGTTTCATGGGATGCGTAGTTCTTAGAGCAAGCACCTTCGGCTGTTCAAAAGAAAGTAACAAGAGAGAAAAAAAATATGAATGAGAGTTTGCTAAATATCTTTTTCCTAATTTTTTAACTAGGTGTAGACTATTCGAGATGAACTCCGTAATCGCTTTGAGAACTTGAAATTGAAGCAGGAAATCCAAGTAAGTGGGTAAAAAGAGAAAGAAATAACGATTGAAGAGTTGGAGGAAGAAATAACCTCCTAGGAATTAGAAGAAGACATGCTAACAAATGATTTACCTGTGCACTCCTCGATCGACAGAATCCTCAAGCATAAGAATCTACTTCTCGAGATGGTTCCAACGTTCGAAGACGAGTTGCTTTTGAAAGTATTCGAAGCATTGCATATCTACACGAACAAAGATACAAATAGATCGACGGATCAAGTAATTCAGCTTCTCTGCGCTTTCGCACTTAATCCCTACAATGCACATAGAATAGTTGATCTGATATCGTTCCTTCTATTTGTGTTCCCCAGGAGAGCTAAAATAACGAATGAAGCACTTGCACTGAATAACTCGAATGCCTTGGTTGAATCACCTGTCACTGTTTTTGATAAATCAGTCTCGTACAGACCTGACGTTGATTTGAAATACTGGAAGGCTGCTAATTATGTTGAAGTTCTCCATAGAATAATAGCGTAGAATCAATGTTTATCGATTTATTGTTTACAAGATTACCCTCTTGCAGCGCTTGAAGAGTGCAAAATCAAAGTTGGCAATAATGAAGAAAAGTCTAAGCTCAAAACTATCCCAGTATCATTCCGTCCTTTCGATTAGCTCAAAGATATTAGACTAGGAAATCTTCTCAAGGGATAGAAAGACGGGTAGATATTGTATGTTTCTTATTACATTTTGTGCTGACTCTTTTTTGGCTTTTTTGTAGTCTTAGGATTTCTTTGAATAATCTCGTGAATGTAGTCCAAAAATGGATTCAAGTTGAGAAGAATCTATCGGACAAAGCGACAGTTTATTAGAACAAAGAATCATCTCTGGAAATAATCCTCGAACCTTTTGAAAAGTTCAATAAGATCTTCTTTAAACGTGTTCAATTCAAAGGAGACAACAAAGCTCTTTATGATAGTCGCTACCCTGTGCTTTTCAGACCTTGGAATGAGTTGAATATTGAAGAAATGAGTGAATCACTCACTAGCGATATTCCTATGGATCTTCTTAAGAAGAGAAGGCTTTCAGTAAGATAAATAAAGAATTAATTATATTTTATTTTGATGTTAAATTCATTGAATAAAATAATCCTTTTTCCAAAGCAATCAAGCAACTATTCTCTGATTTCAGAACAATGCAAGATATTCTCAGTGTACCTCGATTTTGCTAAGAATTATCTCAAAATTAGTGTCAAAAAGCTGCATCCTGAACTCAGGAGAATTCAAGCATCGTTTATTCACTAGAGAACACATTTCAAGCAAAACAGTAAGGAGATTCTTCTTTTTTTATTTTGTTATCCCAAAACAGCATGTTATCAGTGGAGTCTAATGAATTGTTATTATCCAAACAGGGGAGTTAGAAGATTTGAATGATCCCAAAGCAAATGAAGGAGATTACGCTGATTTCAGTGAGTTCTTAGAATAATTCAGAGGGTTCTTTTCTCAAGAAATGAAGGCGTTTAAAAAGAGCATCAAGGATCTTTAGGATTTGTTTTAGATCGCCTTGAAAGAAGAGCTAAAGCATCTTTTAGAAGAATATCACCTTCGATAGGCAGAAGATGGCACTGAGTCTGCTTTGGAATGGTTTAATTTCTAGAAAAAATAAGTAAATTTTTATTTTTCTGATAGCAAAAAAGCGCTTTTAAAATAACTAATTTATCCAATTCTTATTTTTCTCTAATAAATATTCTCTTTTTCCTTTCTATTAGGTCTAATTGAGGATGATTTAAGATGTAAGGAACGCTATTCTCTCTGATGACCAAGCAATCCTAAAATTCTTCTTAGACTTAATCTAATTTATGATTCACTCAATCAATTACGCCTGGTCACTTTAGGGCTACGTAATCTTTTTTTTAATTTCCACAACGTTAATTCTTTTTTGAATGAGACTTTCCTTTTATTCATGCTCTTAATTGCTAAGATTATTAATTCAATAATATGCTTTTGCTTTGTGTTTTAGATTGTCCCCGAATACTCTTTCTTTGACTACCCCTTGAAAAGTGTCCTCTCGATGTTTGATTTCCTGTATCCTGAGGAGAAAGCAAAGAGATTATGTGAAGTCTTAACAAAAGAAGATGGAACAGGAGAAGCTGATTCCGAAGGGTAATTCCCTTAGTTATCTAAATTGATGACAAAGGCACCTGAACCGATAATAGAAGGAGCTTCTATTACTAGGACAATTTCATCACTTAACTCTGATAATTCCATTCTCAAATAACTGTAGGGCATTGAGCTTACCTAAGTTTACGATCTTATCCTACGAGATATGGGGAAGCTCATCCAGTATTTGATTAACAGCTACGATGTAAAATCGAAAAAAAAATGGGTTGAGATATCTAATATCATTGCCGTCGATGTTAAATCCTCGAGAAGATTAGATGCTGAAAAGAAAATGGCACAAGCAGCGTAAGTCTTTTTTGTTTCTATCAAAAATTTTGTGAACTTTTATTATTATTTTTTTTTCATAGTGCTTTCGCTAAATTCATTGCTAAGAAGAAGATAAAACATCC
>Ga0302271_10003999_pt1 | contig 12014 bp, 6 predicted proteins | sample III_Bog_N1_1_FD_198767 | JGI IMG/M metagenome (GOLD analysis project Ga0302271, IMG submission 198767) | Peat permafrost microbial communities from Stordalen Mire near Abisko, Sweden - III_Bog_N1_1 | ecosystem: Environmental > Terrestrial > Soil > Wetlands > Peat | place: Sweden: Abisko... | reverse complement strand
AGGAGGAACAGGTTTAAATTTAACAGCTGCTAATCGTATGATTCTAATGGAGCCTGACTGGAATCCTTCTAATGACCTTTAAGTTATGGGAAGAATTTGGAGAGATGGATAAACTAAACCTGTCCATATTTACAGGCTTATTTCATGTGGGACTATGGAGGAGAAAGTTCTGTAGAGATAGTTCTTAAAGGAGGATTTAAGTCAGAATGTAGTAGATGATAAAATGATAGTAAAAGCACATAATAATGAGTTAATGAAACAATTATTTGAATACCGAGGTGACAACAAATGCTTGACGTTTAAAAAAGAAGAAAATGAACTGCTAAAGTTAAGGATACATACTCCAGATTATGTTGATGGGATGGAAGATTACATTAACTTTATGAAACGTTCAATCAAAGGAGAAAAAGGAAAAGATGAAGTTGGAGAAAAGATTGAAATATTATTACCTTCAAATGAATTTGATGAAGGGAATATTTTCCTAAAGCCTGAATCTTCAACTGAAGAAGAAGATAGATATGATAGCAGTGAAGGTGAATAACATGAGGAAAAGTTGATAAATTTGTTAGAGAAGTTAGATCATGGGGATTAGTACCTTGAAAACTATTCAGAGAAAGATATTATGAAAGAAATAATTGAACAAAATTATAATTAATACACAACAAATGATAAAACTGCTGACGAGGAAACAATATAATGCTCAATTGAACAAAATTCAGTAGATAATAACCCTTAAATACCACTCAAAAAAGCAAGGAAAAGAGAAGGTCCTCTTCTATAAAATCCATGCCTGTAAATCTTAAAAAAGTTAAAAAAATGATACTCATTTTTAAGTCTGATAATACTAATATTTCTTCCTCCTTCCCCAAGTAACTTCGCTGAGAATGCAAATAAAAATTGGTTATTTTTCTAATAGAAATTAAAAAATTTATTTTATATCAGGTTGGGTTTCTCGAGAAAGGTTAAGTGAAAAAATGGACATATTTAGGAATAATATTTCGTGCGGGACTTAATCATTAAGAAAATGATACTTCTGAGAGATATCAAGGAAAAATAATAAGCTCTGCTTTTGTCCATCTAGTTAATTCCATATCAAATGAGATTAAGCGATCAAAATATGAATAAAATAAAATCTGATCAATCAGGATAAGAACATGACAATTTTCCCCTTTTTCCTCTTCTTCCCACAAAATTAATATTGAGAAAAAAGCTTTCCTCAATAGCGCAATATTCGCTTAAGAGATAAAATGTTCTTCAAAAAATAAACTGAGGGATTATAAAACTAGGGACTATTTTGAGCAAACTCCTCATAAATTATCTTCTACATGCTATTATTCCATTTGTTTAAAAGTGAGCGATAAGCTTATGGCTTCACTACTAACACAAAACATGTTTTTAGTACTCCTGAGAGTTCCTCAATATTCCTTTTCTTCTTCTTCTTCTTCTTTTTCTGTCGTTTGTGTTTAGACTTTTGCTTCCGATTTTGCGAATGCTGACAAGTATTCTTCGTCTGAGATTTTTTATTGTAATTCTGATAATTTATTTGCTGGGATGTAACTCATCAATAGACTGGTTATCTTCTTCTATTTCTCTACTTCGGATTGGGCTTTGAGTTTTTCCTCTTCTGCTCTTCTAGTTTTGCTTCTTTCCTCCTCAAGGTTTTTCTCTTATTATTCGAACTCTTCCTACAAACCATATTTAAAATGAGCTGCTAATCTTTAAATAGCTTTTGCTCTCGCTTTATTTAAGACTTTACAGTTTGACTCTAAAATCATCTCCAATATTGTTTTTTAAATTAATTATTTCTTACCTTTACATATTGCTAGGCACTACTTTCAAGATTAACTAAGCGGCGCGATGAAGTAAAATATTTCTTATTTATCTCTTATGTCGTGGGAACTTTATGTTTGTAGTCACTTCCTTATGAATCAGAGCTGGATTTTTCCTCCGATTCCTTGAGATATTCGGGGAGATTTAATTGAGAAAAGCGAACCAAATTTTAGTTAAAAAAATCTTTAGTTTGAAGTAAACTCTAGTTGCTGGCATAGTCAGAATCTTTCGAAGACGTTCTAGCAGCATATCTCTCAGAAGCTCTTTATATTTATCTATCACGAGAACGGGAGTCTGCTGGGTTTGAGCTAGTTCTATTTTTACTTCCCTTTTTTTCATTTATTTTAAGAAATTTGTCAATATCTTCCTCATTTGCATTAGTGAGTGGATGCAATAAATTTAGATTGAAAAATTGTGATAAACGCTCCTGTCGAGTATGAGCTTAGTGGGCATTATCTTTTTCAGAAGATCTCGAGTTCGACATGTTTTAATTAGTTTTTGTTTTAGATTGTTGTGATGATTTAATTCATCTGTCTGTGATTTTGTAGTTTGCTTCTTTTTGAACCAATTTACTGTATCTTATTGTATCTTTTTCCTTGATCTAATCATAATCGTATTTTGAATTGATTAATTGCTAGCTAAGTATTTTAGTTTATTAGTTCTTATGTTCAATTACTGAACATGATTCTAAGAAACTCAGTGAATTGTCGGATGCTTATGCATTTCAATATTAGTTCAAACTAAATCTTGATAGAATTACGTACCAGAAATGAGAAGAATTAATGTGAATATTAGTTAGAATTGAAAAGAAAATAACATTAATTTTGCTTTGACCTGCGAGTAAGGCTATGAATTTGAAATATACCTTTCAAATATGAGAATTCAATTTTATTTTATGAATTTTAGATATCTTTAAGAATCTCGAAATCTACTCTCTCACAATTACTCGTGAAGAATCAAGGATGATATATGTGATCCTGCTAAACATCAATAATAACCGATAAAGAAAACACAGCTATTTTTTTGTTTATACTTTCTTTGTCTATATATATAATAATACCGGAAAAAGTAAAAAGAAGGAATTATTCAATAAATCTATTATTCGATAATTTTATCATCAGCTAAATCTCTGAGTTTGCACACCAAAAAAAAAAACTAATAGCCCTCACATGCAATTATCAAAAGAAAACTCTAAATAAAAATGTAATTCCTTTTTCTGTGCATTTTCATTGCCTGCCTGATCAGAGAAGCTTCGCAATGAATCTGAGAGACCTGACTAGAATGGGCTCTTCCAACAGTCTGCTTCTGCATTGCGTTTGGAAACGCTGTCAAAAATTAAACAATTATAACAAAGCTTGAGGGATCAAGTACCTTGAGGGTAGAATGAGGAGAAGTTCGATGGCTTGCGAGTATCCATGAATTCGCTGCTGATTGAGCTGTAAAGCGCACTGGAGAATCAAAGAGGCAATAATGAGCTTCTAACAGGGGAAAACGAGAACTCTTCACAGTTGAGAAACCAGCTTTCGTTTTAGGAGAAGAACAAGCTTTGGCTTTAGGAGGAGGAGAAGTTTTCACTTTAGGAGAAGAAGAAGCTGTTGGCTGGTATCTAAACGGGGTTGATTAGATGAGCTCCGACAGATTTATAGCTTTGCTTTCATTTAAGAAGAGAGCTCTCTCCTATTCTATTAAAGCTGTGCTCCCACTCTTTCCTGAAAGCACCTCTTTTCTGAATCGACTATTCTTATCTGAAAGGGAAGAGAATATTTCCAAAAGACGCTTTACCTAATCTAAAGAGAGAGTGTATTCTTCAGAAGATGCACACCATTAGAATGTGTTCATATTAGGATAAAATGTGATTCCTCTTAGCTTAACTTCATTCCAATCTGATTCGATGCCTTTCACTGTCGTCTTACCTTCACTTAAGCACTTTAGATTACTCCTAGTTAATGATTACCAGAGAGCATTTTATATCATCTTTTCATTGTTACTTTGCTCACAAACTATGTATTCATGTAACACTGCAATTCTGTTTGAATTTGATTTTCCTGGAAAGAAAACAGAATCAACTCTATCTCCGTCTATTATTTTCTACACGTCACCTTAATAGACAGCATTTCCTTCCATGAAAAAAATCCCAAAGACCACCGACTCAAAGTATGACTCTCCCTTTTTAGTGGCTTCCTAGTATGGAATTTTGTTTAAGCAATAGAGATTGAGATTCCCAGTGAATTCGTTGGTAGGAGCACTTTAAACGATTATTTTCCTATCTCTCGATGTGTATTTTGTTACCACTATCTTCTCGTAAAACGAGGCCATGAATTGAGTATCAATCAAGTTTCTTATTTCTTTATTTGGTACAACAAACTTTGCAGGCTGTTGTTGATGCAGTGCTTAGCCATTGCGCAGCGACAAATGCCCAGTATGGAGAAGGAAAGAGAAAAACATTTAGGGAGTTGGCTCTTTCATGCATTCCCAGTTAATATTCTGCAATGGATAAAATTCTACTTCTCCTTATCTGAGCGATTCAACTATTTCTTCCTTTCCTTCTTTAATTTTCTCAAATAGTTGAAGAATAATTTAGGAGCTCCCAGTTTCAGTCCAATATGGTTTGTACAAGCCTTTGCAATCTAGGCAAGAAATCACAGAGAAGGGATTGAAATAATATGTTCCGTTGAGTTGGTAGTTATTATACCACTCCTTCAAGCTCTCATAGCTGACTTATTGGTCAGGATTTGAAGAATTATATCGTCTGACTAGTTCTTATACATCGAAAGCAGTAAATCCAAAGGAGTCAGCATGCGGTGAATCTAAAATGCTCAGTTCTGTGAGATTATTTAATCCTGAGAATATGTCAGCCTTAGCAAACCTGTTAATTCCGGTTATGAAAGCATACAGGATTGTTTTCTCGTTTTTGAGACAGGCAAAAACTGAGGATATGCATGTTCTCACTTAATTATAGCGTTCTTCTCCTAGCGAATAAGCCGTATTCATAGGCTTATCGTATTCATCAAAAAGTATCACGGTAGGAATCTTGTATCGGCAGTAAAGTTACTAGCTTAAGAAGTTCAAACTCTTATCAGGGCTTGATTAAGAAAGTAAATAAGACTAAAATTTCTCGAAGTCTCCTGTGGTTTTCCCTGAATTATTTCCAGGATTTTAGATCTAAGAAATTGACTAAGATATTGGTGACTTTCATATGCTTTAGAAATAGTTTCCTTAATATCCGTTTCTAAAATGGTCTCATAAGTGCTTCCAGGGCTTACTTAGAGGGCGTGCACTTCGGAAAATTCTATGAAAATTGTAGGGTATTTTTTGAAATGTTTGCATGTAACCCCAAATGTGGATAGGAGCTAATAGTATTTGAGACTTTCTGGATGATTAATTCTGAGTCCTTCAATGAGCTCTTCGATTTCTTTAGAGGATAGCTCTGCAAGGACTTTCTCCTCAAAAGAAGTAAACGCTGCTCTAGTATTTCTATAAAGTCTGTGGATTTTTTAGAGTTTTTCTTCGATTGATAAATCGTTTAAAGATTGACAAAACCAAGGGTACTTTTACTTTTTGAAGTATCTAAATACTATATTAACTTCTTCATTGGAATTGTTATCAGCCTTATCAATGTTTCTGAAGAGAAATACAATATCTTCAATGCTGACACGATCTTTAGTAACAATTTTTAAATCCTAGAAATCACCAAAGTCAAGCAGTTCAATCTCTTCTCCGGTTGCTTGGTTGATTTTCATCGAGAGGAATTCTTCTGTCATTTGCATGAAGGAAGTCTTTCCCCAGCGACGAGGACGAGTGAATAAGAACTTAGTGGAAGAGCTTTTCATAATAGATTTCAAAGCAGGTGATTTATCTATGAATAAGAAGTCCCTCACAAGGTAATTGAAAGAGTCCATGGTTATTTTCAGAGTATGAGGTGCTATTAATTATTTTATGTTTTTGTTGTTATTTTCCAAATAATTAATTTTGAATACTCAGGCTAAGACCATAAACTATTTTTCACACATTTTTCTGATTTATACACACATTAAATTTATTAAAAATGCATCTAGATGATTGAAATCAATCCTTTAAGTTTAAGTTTGTTTCTGATATTTTACACTCCATGAAAACAATTGAAAAATTGAACTCGTCAATTGAGAGGGTGATAATTGTTTCTTATTGGATGTAGACGCTAGATATCTTAGAAACAATGATAAAAGAGAAAAAAATGAATTTCATGAGGCTTGACGGTTCTGTAAATGCTTAAAAACGTTAAGAATTTATTGACAGGTAAATTTGAGAGATTATGGATGAGGAAGAGAAAAGAGTTATTGAACTGCCTTAAATCCCATTTTTCTTTGTTAACTCGGATTCTAAGATCCATAAACTCAATTGAGAGTATTCTAAATTTGTGGTAAGGCAGGAGGAACAGGTTTAAATCTAACAGCTGCTTATCGTATGATTCTAATGGAGCCTGACTGGAATCCTTCTAATGACCTTTAAGTTATGGGAAGAATTTGGAGAGATGGATAAACAAAACCTGTACATATTTACAGGCTTATTTCATGTGGGACTATGGAGGAAAAAGTTCTGTAAAGATAGTTCTTAAAGGAGGATTTAAGTTAAAATGTAGTAGATGATAAAATGATAGTAAAAGCACATAATAATGAGTTAATGAAACAATTATTTGAATACCGAGGTGACAACAAATGCACGACATTTAAAGAAGAAGAAAATGAACTGCTAAAGTTAAAGATATTTTCTCCAGATTATGTAGATCGGATGCAAGATTACATTAACTTTGTGAAACGTTCAATCAAAGGAGAAAAAGGAAAAGATGAAGTTGGAGAAAAGCTTGAAATATAACCTTCAAATGAATTTGATGAAGGGAATATTTTTCTGATGCCTGAATCTTCAACTGAAGAAGAAAATGATGATAATGATAGCAGTGAAGGTGAATAACATGAGAAAAAGTTGGCAAATTTGTTAGAGAAAATAGATCAAGGGGATTAGTAACTTGAAAATAATTCAGAGGAAGATATTATGAAAGAAATCATTAAACAAAATAATAATTAATTTACAACAAACGTTAAAGCTGTTGACGAGGAGACAGCATAATGCTCAATTGAACAAAATTCAGTAGATAATAGCCCTACATTTCCACTCAAAAAAGCAAGGAAACGAGAAGGTCTTATTCCTGAAAATTCATGCTTGTAAATCTTAAAAAAGTTAAAAAAATGAGACCCTTTTTAAATCCGATAATACTTTCTCCCCAAGTAACTTCGCTGAGAATACAAATAAAAATTGGTTGTTTTTATATTAAATTATTAAGATAGTGTGCGTACACATATGTAAGTGTCAAGTATGCAATTAGCAAAGTAAATCTAAGCCCGGGAGAATTATGGCTATATTTTCAATAAAACAAAACAAAAAAAAGAAAGGAGGGAGCTTAAGGACTGAGTTGAACTCTTGAATTGACAGAATATAAGCTAAGAGGGGGAGATGTCCGATACAGACATAGACACTGATACGGTGACAAATATGCTAGGAATAGTGACTTGCGGGTTTTCAATGATTGGTAGTATTGTCATAATCGTTTCTTATTATGCGCTTCCTGAGCTGAAAACATTCGGAAATAAGATGATTATGTACGTTGGAATGTCTAATCTCATTTACTCGATTCAGACGATGGTAGAGTTTTTTTGTGATGAGTTCTCCGCTTATAAAAATGACAGTTTAACGACTTTGTGCGTGATCTAAGCATTTATATCTACTTATACTTCACAATGCGTGCTGATTTGGATCACAATTCTTTCCATTACAATCCATGATACAGTCAAAAATCGAATTGCTAACATGGCGAAAAGAGAGTTAATCTTCATAGGGATAGGATTCATTGTACCATTGCTACTCTCAGCCATACCACTTCTCAGCAATAGCTATGGCTAAGAAGACAACGCATGCTGGATAACATCAACAGGTCATATTGATGGATAAGTTTAAGTTTGGGGTTTGATCTACGGACCTTTATGGATATGCATAACAATTAATTTCATTCTCATTCTTAAAACACTCAAGATTCTCAAAGATCTAGAAATTAACACAACAGAAACATACTTTGTCATAAGAAGGTTCCTCTTTTACCCAACTCTTTGGATAATATGCTGGATCTGTGGAACTATTAATCGATCGATTATGCTCACAGGAAACTCAAGTATTCACACATTGATGTCGGCATCTACCGTATTAATCAGCACATAAGGTTTCTTCACAATGCTGATATTTCTGAGTGATAAACGTATCTCGGATGCTATCAAATCAAGATACTCTCGTTCGAAATAGCCTTTAGAATAACTAAATGAATCAGAAGACAACCCTGAGAAAATGATGAAGTAACAATTGCAATAGGATTATATCCAATAGCTCTCAGAAGATGAAGAAAATGATGATTATTTTGGGCATATCTCAAAGGAAAAAGATACTTCGACTACTGCTCTGAACGAAGGAAAAGCTTCCGTTTTCACTAATTCAGATAAATCTCCAACAGAATACTCAAATCCCAATGAAAGCGGTGGTGAATTTCAAGGATACCAAGTGGTACACTGCTAAGAAATCAAGACTGATGAGGATTGGGGTCGAGGACAAAAAAAGGATGCAAATCAATAAAATAGTGAGAACAACCAATAGCAATAACAACAACAACCAACAGCAATGTAAAATGGAAGTAAAGGAATGCGTCCAAAATAAAAAAAAAGAAAACCAAAATAAGGGGGTGCAACATAAAAACAATAATTCCTAACAACCGGGCAGTGGAATAGAATGGAAAAAATAGAAGAAGATAGTGACGAGGATGAGTTTGGAAAGGAAATAGCTTAGAAATGTATTAAAAATCCTGAATAACTGTTTCTCTCATCATATGATGCTAAGTTACTGTTTAAATATCGTCGCATATCTGCAGCTGTTAATCATTAAAGCAACTCAAAGAAACCTCCAACAGCAGAGTGAATTATTTAGGGTTAATAACCCAAAAAACCAATGTAGATTTTTAATTTTATTTTTTCTTTAAACTATTTCAAAAAAACTTTCTTTTCTCAACTCTTTTTTCCCCTTTTGATAGTAGTATCTTCGTGATTTTCTATCTACTTGTTTTCATTTTCAGATCAGGAAATAACTTTCTGTGGATTATTTTTTTCAAATGCTTAATCCCATATGAATTTTAAAAACACATTGTTATTTACAAAATTAAAGAAAATGAGCAAAAAATACACTGATAAATTTCTAATTATGATAAGTTGAGATATGGATTGTTTTGTTTGAAAGCCAGAAATATCCAGTGGATTTATTCAATTTTACAATAAATAAGAAAGAAAATGACAATTTATGTGTTTGTTAATCAGAAGCATAAGGGTTAAGAGAAGAAAATATCAGACAGATTATCTTTAGTTTAAGACTCAAGGATCAGATATTGAACTTTTGATTATTTAGTTCTATTTGTTATGTTCATTATCCTTATCATTTTACTAAATATCCTCTTCTTCTTCATTGCCTGAATCAGGAGCTTTTTCTTGGTCTACCAATTCCTCCTTCCCAGAACCTTCTGAACCATCTTGATGTTTATCAGATTCTTCACAGTTTTTCTCTCCTTCCTCTTTATGAGGAGAATTAAGTTTTATTTTTTTTCTTGATTTTCTGTTAATGCCGTCAACTGTACACTGAACGATCTCCTAATTTGTTTAAACATAAGGTGGAAATTACAGTGTAATACTTTCAACTTCGTTAAGCTTTAAATTGATAAATGGTAGATTCTCTGCATTTTCGAATAACTCATCTCGTCTATCTTTTTCAGCTTTATGAATATTTTTGCTCTTGGAAAGTTGAGGTTTTAAGCACACAGGCTCCAATATTATTGATTTGCTTGCATTAAACGATTTCATCAAGAGAGATATCGATTTCGAATAGGTTTCGAGCTATTCAAGATACTCACTCGCATTGATATCTGGAATCTTCTAAATAATACCATCTTTCTTTTTAAAACGGTCTTAATATTGATATTACTCAATTTTTAGAATTCTCCTCAAGTAAGCAGAAGGGTTTTCATGGAATAATTTATCACAATTATGCAGGCAAAGCGCTATGCATCTACCATATCGCTTTTAGCAGATAAGGCAGGAGTATTTTGATTTTGTGAATGTTCCATTTTGTTAGCAGACAATGCAAAAATTGCAGTGTTTTGTTTTTATGAACGTATGATGCTACGTGGATATGCTGATAACTCTGGAGGGTAAGGGAGAAAAACTTTATGATATTTCAGAGTTGCTTAGTTTATTGTTTAGGCTGAGTTGATTCGCTCGTTCCATGAGGTTTTCGACTATTTTGTTGAGGATGTTCTTGAATGGGACGCGCCTACCAGAATATTCGTTTATTTGGGAGAAAATGTTGACACACAACGTGTAGAGAGATTCAGCAAATGCTCTTAATCCATTACACTCGAATTCTTGCAGATCAACAGTGCGCAGAGGACGGCACTAGCAGACAATTCTATTTTTAATTAAATTGTTTAGAAAAAAAATAACTTTTAAAAACAGCATTTTTTCAAAGCAATTTAAGAAAGTTATGTGTTAATATATTTAAGGATTGCATTGTTTAATATCTTTTACTGTAGAAATTAAAAAGTTTCTTGGTTTTGCGAGTCTAGTAGATTGAAATAGTTCTCAAAAAACAACCCAGAGGTAGTTCTTTTTCCAGGAGAATAAAATAACTCCAAGTCTGATTCAGGACCACTCATGAAAGACTAGAAGATATTGCTATTATCTTCTTGTTTTATTTATGATTTTTCATATTTATCTTCTTCTTCTGATAGTAGTTTGCCTTCTTTGACACCACATAGAGCTAGTGTCTTTGGGTTATAACAATAAATATAATCAACTTAAAATAACTGAGTCTGATAAGCAGAAGGAAAAGGATGAACTCCATGAGATTAGCTTTCTAATTTTAGCTTATCACTTGACTAAACATGATCTCCCTTGGGTAATTGATTCAGAATATGAGTAGCTGGAATCTAGTCAGGAGATTTCAAAACACGAAATCGTCTATTATTAGTTCTACGATAAGAACTCTTTTACCCAAAGAAAATATTGAATTCTTCAAATAACCCTAAGTAATTTGTTCTGATTAATTTCGATTCAGATTAGTTTGTCTGCTGTTCATAAGGTTTAGAGAATACACTTGAAAATAAAAGAGAAGAAGTATTCTTAGATAGAGAAGATGAAATGCTCCCAAAGAGCTGTTTAGAAATCAGCTATGGAGCTCCCAAGGAAAAATCAAAATAATCTGAGATTGCGCTTTTCTTGGCAATACCTGTACTGAGAAGAAATGCACTGAATTTCATTATATCTTCTATTAAAATATTCTCTGTGGAAGGTTGAGATGTGTGGGAGTTTAATTGTTCAGCGATGGAACCAAATAATTCCAAGGAAAACTGATTCTTGAGGACATTTTGAAATCCATTCATCCAAATTATTGACTTTGTTTCTTTATCGCTAAGTTCTGTTCTCGAAAGATTATTGGAAACTTGTTCATTTGGGTTGCCTGAAAAGTAAATACAGAAGAATGAAGCGTTATCTTGCTTTCAAACAAAATTTCTTACTTTAAACTGGAATAGTTTCTAGTCCAATTTGATTTAAAGCCATTGTTGGTTCTTTGGAGACAATGCATTCGTTTTCTGTAACAGTTTACCTTTAAATATCTTCTTCTTCTATTTTTATTTGTTCTTCTAATTTAATTTCTAAGCAAAAAACCATTTTTGCCACTGAAAAATGATCTTAATTTTAAGTAACTTCAAATTAACTTCCAAGATCTTAATTATTTTCCCCTCCACTTACTTATCTGAAGATCCTATCGAGTCACATTATTTGTCTGTTTTTCCTTATCTTTTTGGGTATTACTGCGATCTTCTTAGTTACATTAGCCGGACATTGTGAGAGGTTATTCTTTACTTGATGATTTATTTTGTGAAATTGCATATCTTGCTTTCTTCTTCTTTTATTAATTAGAGAAGTTAATTTGTGAAGATTGTTAAAGAAAAGTAGGGATGGGAGTGTCAACAAAAAGATTCATCCCCGAATAAAAAACCACAAATTAAATCCTAGGAATCCAATTAAATCAAAGAAAAAAGATGATAACCACCTTTGATCCCCTAA
>Ga0302271_10003998_pt1 | contig 12017 bp, 11 predicted proteins | sample III_Bog_N1_1_FD_198767 | JGI IMG/M metagenome (GOLD analysis project Ga0302271, IMG submission 198767) | Peat permafrost microbial communities from Stordalen Mire near Abisko, Sweden - III_Bog_N1_1 | ecosystem: Environmental > Terrestrial > Soil > Wetlands > Peat | place: Sweden: Abisko... | reverse complement strand
AAAAGCTATCCAAAACCCGGAAACCGAATCTTCAGATATTGAAGTAATTTTGGAAAGTTCGAGCAACTTGTCATAGTGAATATTGATCTGCTGCCCGTAAAACAGGAAGGTTGCGTGAACAGATGTATACTCTTCCGATTCGGGTTTTCTTATTCGTGGTGTCATATCTCCGGATCTCATAAGATTATGAGAAGAACCGATTAACGCAGAGAAAGGGAGATTGGCAGATGGGCTTTCACTAAGGTCTGAATAATTAAAAACCGGTCGTTTGGTTGCATTCTTCCGGGGCTCATCAGAAAGTCCAGGTAAAATTGAATAATCGTGCCAGCTTTCTTTTAGATATTCAGCAAATTCTTCATCTCGGATTCTTGCATATTGGTGGAAATCAGCATTTGTAAATAATTTATCTTTTTGATTTTCTGCCAGATATCCTAACCTGTTGTTTTGCCATAGTTTTCGCAATTCATTAGTTGACTGACCAGATGAAACCTGTACGCATTGTCCGATTAAAACCATAATCAAACAAGAAAATAGCCGCTGTAGGGTTACGGCCTTCCCTATTCGATTCAAGACATTCACGATGAAATGGTTAAATTACTACTTCGCATTTTGCAAATATAATTGAATATCAATTCATTTTAACTTGTTTGGAGGGGGATAGATTGAAACAATTCCAGAATTCGAGGACTAAAAGTGATTAACGTATTTTCCATCGACAAGTTTGAAACCGATCCTTTCCAGGTAGTCGTTGTGCGCTTTACTTTGTGGCTCGATATAAATTTGTTGATAGCCTAAAAAATTGATACAACGCAATTCGCACAGATAAAAAGTGTTCGCTAGTTGTGAATCCCGATGTTTTGGTATCATATAGTCAAGGCATATCCTGAGGGTTTCCGCATTTTTTATCTCAGCAATGATCAATCCTACAGTTTCCATTTCAGACAATATTAATGCAACCAGGTATTCCTGCTCAATTTCAAAGTCGAATTTCGGGAAATACTTCGAAATATCAGCCCGGTAATAATCGAGAAAATGTTGAAGAAACTGGTCATCGTGATCTGCTACAAATATAACCTCTAACGACTTACACTTTTCAATATATTGACGGCGCTGGTAAACAGCTATGCCAAGAGCCAAAAAAGCAGCGATGGCAAGAAAGTACAAATCGAAAACCAGACTTCCAATGATGAAACCAATAGTTACCAAACTAAATAACAGCCAACTTTTAGTTTTCGGCTTAATCCAAAAACTGCCGGCCAGAAGCATGATCGCTATAAAACCGTAAAATATATCGATAGAAGTATTATTCATTGTCATATAAAACCCGAACAAAGAAAACGGGGTTTTGTTTTGAAATTTCACTGTTCACGTGTTTAAGTAAGAGGGATCCGGCGATCTCAAACAGTGAATGATAATATTTTTTAACTATACAGATGATTATTAAGACTACAATCTCATTAAATTTGTATGAGGATAAAATAATATGGAGTACTTCCTGAAATTACTAAGTGTTGTTTTGGTTGCAAGTGTCAAATACTTCTGGGCAACCCCCTATTCGTTTGGTTTGAAACTAAATGAATGGGAAACATTGTTTTTCATGGAAACAGGGGGAATGTTGGGGTTTTTGTTCTATTACTTCTCCTTCGGGTTTCTTTTTAAGGAGTTAAAACTACTATGGCCTGTCGTGTATCATTTTACGCCAGTAATATTTAAGGTACGATTCGAAATGTGGTGGTATCAACAAAAGTCAAAGCGGATCACGGCAAGAAAATTTACCAGGAAGAACAAATTAATCGTAAAAATGCGTCGACTCTACGGAATGTGGGGGCTATTGATCCTGTCGCCAATAATCCTTTCAATACCGGTTGGTGCGTTACTAGGGAATAAATATTTCAGACACAATCGTCATTTTATTCCTTATATGCTTCTTTCAATTGTTATTTGGGGAATCCTTTCGGTTGCTCTTTTCAGCACCTTTATGAAACATTAAGTTCGCAGTTGCCGAAGTAATTTTGTGGATCGGTTTATAAAGCCCTTAGAACCACCTTCTTCCAATAAATTCTCAATCACTGAAATCAGTTCCCCTTTTAAATCAGGTAAACGCTGCGTAATGTTGAAAAGAAGTTGAAGTGCAAATACGCGAACGGCAATAGGTTCTGATGGCGCAAGTAGCTCAAAACTACGGTTCACAATCACACCAAGGTAATTCTCCGGAATCGGATAGCGACATAAAATTCTTGTAAAATGTCTTTTTAAACTTCCGCTCTTTGTTGACAGTAGTCCTTCAATGATCTTCGGTATCTTATCGGCAAGTAAATCAGGAAAATCTTCGGAGGCAGTATCGACAATCCAACACGAGTGCCACGCCAATCTTTGGTTATCAGAAAAAATCCAACGAAACAGCATATCAAATAGTCTTTCATCAGCAATAGCTAACCTTTTCCATAATTCAAGCTCGCCAATACCAATTGTGAGGACTTTTTGCCTAATATTCTCACTATCAGAATTATCGCAAATTTCTTTCGCGGAGATAGTCATAAAAATTAATTTGTGATTTTACCTTGGGCTCCTTTTTTTCATCTTTAATGATGTTATTCAGGTCGTTATCCAAAATTCTGGCAGCGGTGTTATCCTGCCACTGCAAATTGAAAAAATCAATCAACTCTTCCCTGATCTCTTTATCATAGATTGGAACCGCAACTTCAACTCTTCTGTCGAGATTCCGCGACATAAAGTCGGATGATGAAATATACAATTTTTCATCTCCTCCATTAAAAAAATAATACAGCCTTGAGTGTTCCAGGTACCTATCGATCATTCCGATAGCTGGAATATTTATCTTTCCATCGGCAGTTGAAGTGAACATCGAAAACATTCCTCTTATATTTAATCTGACATCAACCCCGCACCTGGCAGCTTCGTCGATTTTACTGATAATTTCCATATCAACCAGGTTATTGCATTTCAAATATATGCGAGCCTCTATCCCTGCTTTTGCGTTTATAATTTCCTGTTTGATCATCTGAACGATTTTCTTTCGCATGGTAAACGGCGAAACAAGCAGATGCTGAAACCTTCCGATCTTATAATTCCGATCGAAAAAATCAAAAACCCGGGTTACTTCACGTGTAATATTTGGATCGGCGGTGCATAACATCTGGTCTGAAAAAACTTTTGATGTCACTTCATTGAAATTTCCCGTTCCAACTATGGCATATTTCTTAGTTTCCTTATCTTCTTTACGGGATATCAGGCATAATTTGGAATGCACTTTCAGTCCAGGAACTCCAAGAATAACCTTAACATTCTCTTTATCAAGCAAATTTCCGTATTGAATATTATCCTGCTCATTAAAACGGGCACGAAGTTCAAGCACCATAGTTACCTTTTTCCCATTCCGGGCTGCATTGATTAAAGCATTAATTACGTTAGAGTTGCGAGCCATTCGGTAACCGGTCATTTTTATTTCCGTTACTTTGGGATCAATTGAAGCTTCGCGAAGCAAATCGATGAAATGATAGAACGAATGATAAGGAAAATGGAATAAAATATCCCCTTTACTGATGCTGTTCAAATAAGTCTGACCATGAACAATTTTCTTATGCCTCACCGGGCTAATCGGTTTGTAGTACAAATGTTCGGCACCGACCATTGGAAATCCCATAAAATCCTTAAAATTATGGATTCTGCTTCCCCCAATTACGACGTCTTCTTTTTTGAAATTTAACTTAAGAAGAAGAAATGAGAGCAAATTATCGGGGATCTCTTTATCGTGAACAAACCGTACAAGTGCGCTGTTACCCCGCTTTACAATGCTTTTTGCAACAATTTTTACATAACTCTCCGCTACATCATCATCCAGGTCAAGTTCTGCATCACGTGTCAATTTAAAAATATAAGAACTTATTTTCTGGTAGCTAAACATGTAAAAAGTATCATCCAGTTCATATCGAATGACATCTTCAAGAAGGATAATGTAGGTTTTATCATCACTTGAAGGTATTATAACAAATCTTGGCAGCAGATCGGTGGGAACTTCGATCAGGGCATATTCGGATTTTTTATTCTTAGCCATATCGACAGCTAAGTAGATCGCATCATCGCGCAGGAGCGGCATTTTGGCGCCCTTTCTTAAGATAATGGGCATAATGCGGGGCCTTACCTCTCTTTTGAAATATAACGTCACATACTCGCCCTGTTCCGCAGACAGCTGTTTCTCGTTGATGATGTAAATGTTTTCATCGGCCAATTCCTTAAGAATCTCATTGTATATTTCTTCGAACCGGTTACTGTGTTCGATTACAATTTCTTCAATCTGAGAAAGCACATCCCGAGGATTTCCACCCTCTGCCAGGGTCAACTGACCAATCATTGCCAAACGCCTAAGTATAGCAACCCGGACCCGGAAAAACTCATCAAGATTATTGGAATAAATCCCCAAAAATTTAAGTCGCTCAATAAGAGGAACTTCCCGTTTTGATGCTTCCTGAAGCAGTCTTTCATTAAATGACAACCAGCTGATTTCCTTACTCCTCAGTATTGCGTTCATGACGTATAAATCCAATATTAATTTCATAAAGATAAATAATCATCGCAGAAGAAAAACAGTCCAATAGATTTAATCCGGAAAGATGAATTCTATAGTACTATTTATCTGTCAATTAAGATTTTTGTAAATCTTACAAATTGCGATTCAAACAATACATTTGATGTAGATAATCATCCCGACATTGAACTTATACTCTGAAATTGCGTTTGTTTTAAATATATGGTTAAAAATCATATAGCTCCTTTTTTGCAAAAAATCATTTTTTCTCGTAAGTTTGAATAGGTGTAATATTTAGGCCAAAATGACTGAAAAAGATATAAAAGAAAAGTACATTCAGATTTGCAATATGTTATCGGCGCGCAAACTAAAACCCGCGTTTGATCTTGTTGAGCAATTAATTTCGGAAACAGGTCTCGGTGAATTCAGAGATGAATATACCAGCCTTGAACAAAATTATAAATTCATGCTTAAATACACCGTTGAAGGAATAAACGATCCGGAACGGCAAAAGATTTATAAACATTTATTAATCTCTACTTTCGAACTCGCTGACAACACCTATGAAAATTTGAGGATGAAATATTCACTATCTGTTGAATATCAAAAGAAACGTGGTTTTACAAAACACTTCATCACCGATTTCAATAGTTTAATGCTTGATTTAGAGAATTATTCTGTGCAAAAAGAGCTTAGAACACTCCTGACCGAAACAAGTGACAAAGGGAATTTCAATCCAATGGAGGCTGAAATTCATCTCCAGAAAATCATTACCCTTTTTTACCATTACTGGTTTACCAATCGGTTGACTGAAAATGATATTCAATTTTTCAATTCATTCATTAAAAACGATACTGTCCCATTTTACGAAAAATCACTGATCATTACCGGTCTCACCCTCAGTCTCATGCGATTTTTCGATGAAAATAAAATTATTCTTCTCTTCAATGCCTATGAATACTTAGATGAAGAGATCAGTCAAAGAGCTTTAATCGGGTTATTGATAGGTATCTATTTCTACGATCAAAGAATGCCATTTTTCCAGGCGATCACTGGAAGACTGGAAATTTTAATCGAAGACTCCCGATTTAAGTCCAATTTCGAAAAGGTGATCCTGCAATTTATCCGGAGTAAGGAGACAGAAAAAATTCAGCACAAACTTCAGGATGAGATTATACCCGAAATGATCAAACTCAGCCCCAATCTACGTAATAAACTGAGTATCGAAAGCTTGTTAGGGGAAGGCCTTTCAGAAGATAAAAACCCTGAGTGGCAGGAAATCATGAAAGATGCTCCTGGCCTTATTGGAAAAATGGAAGAGTTGACAGAGATGCAGCAAGAAGGCTCTGATATATTTATGAGTTCATTCTCAATGCTAAAGCATTTTCCGTTTTTTAGTGAATTAGCAAATTGGTTTATTCCGTTTACACCCTACCATCCCGAAATTATCAGAAATCCCATCAGCAAAGAATCGGGCGAAGATCTGGCGTTCACACAAATGATCATGCAGTCACCAATGCTTTGTAATTCTGACAAATACTCATTTTTCTTTAGTATTTCAAACATTCCGCCAGACTATAAGAAAATGGTCGCAGAAACGTTAAAGGCAGAAACGGAACAGTTCGAAGAAATTGCGAAGGATAAATCGTTTTTGGCACATAGTAAAAAAGCAGAGGTAATTATAAGTCAATATATTCGCGATCTTTACCGGTTCTTTAAGATTCATCCGCAACATGATGGTTTCGAAGATGTTTTTGCCTGGAAGTTCGACTTTCACAATAAGTATGCTTTTTCGAAATTATTGGGCGAGGACCCCAAAATCCTGCGAAGCATCGCAGAATTCAATTTTGCAAAAAACTATTTTCAGGAAGCAGCTGATATATATGGGTTACTTCTTCAGGATGTTGATGATATAGAAATGCTTCAGAAATTAGCTTTTTGTTATCAGAAAATTGGAGATTACAAAAAAGCACTTAATTATTACCTTAAAGCAGACCTATTCGAGCAAAATAAGTTGTGGAATCTCAAAAAGATAGCACTTTGTTACCGCCATTTGAGAAAGCCAGCCAAAGCTCTTGAATATTACCAACAAGCCGAAATTCTTGAACCAGAAAATTTGAGCCTGCATGTTTCAATAGGACAATGTCAAATGGAGATGAATCAGTACGAAGATGCACTAAAGTCCTATTATAAAGTTGAATATCTATCCCCAGGAAACAAAAAAATCTGGCGACCGATCGGTTGGTGTTCTTTCCTGGTTGGTAAAATTGATCAGGCAGAGAAATACTATGATCGTTTAATCAGCGATAACCCAAATAAATACGACTTACTTAATATGGGTCATGTACAATGGTGCCTTGGAAACCGAAAAACGGCGCTCGAATATTACAAAAGAAGCATTAATGATCCTGATAGCTCGGAGAAAGATTTTATGGAGGCTTTTAATGAAGATTTACAACACCTCCTTAGGCAAGGGGTTAATCAGGACGATGTTCCGATCATGCTTGATCAGTTAAGGTATTTTCTGGAGGATTAACTTTGCTCCTGTTTCTAACCCATTCCTATCATGTATCTTGTTATAAATCTTAACCAAACAAAAGCACCTCCACTAATGAATCGTCAAAATAATTTTTGCTAACAACTTTCAGATTGATTAAACGACAAAGTTCTAATTGTGACGCCAGAAACAGTGTGCGAAATTTCATGATCTTTTGTGAGTATAGCTTAACCAGGAAATTCCTCAATTCTGTCCAAAATATTCATTGTCATTACAGAGAATAAGATTTTAAGGGAGAAACAGTATCTAAGCCAATCCTGATAAACGTCTTTGTCAAAACAACCTCCTAAATAGCGATCCCATACAAACGCAAAATCAAAAATACCTTGGTACAACCTGACGTCCTCTGCGGCTATTAATAAAATCATAACTGATCAAAAACTCATGTGTACCGGAGTTTACCTGAGTTGGATGGAAAGTTGTCATATCATAAGAGTACCCAAATTTAAGCTGAGTATTCACATTAAATTGGAAAATAAGTCCATACGAATTCTGCATTCGATAGGTTGCACCAATCCAGACCCTATCATATAATAGAAAGTTTCCCGAAAAATCAACAAAACTAGGGGTTCGTTCAGCCCATCGGTACAAAACAGTTGGCTTAAACTTAATGATATCGCTTAGAAAGAATACATATCCGCCCATGCCATAAAAATGCAGAACTTCCCGGTAAACATTTTCCGTATTTTGACTTTGAATCCTATTCTTCAGTATTTTGGGAGCAGAAACACCAAGAAAAAACCGGTCACTATGCCACATTATACCGAGTCCCATATTTGGAAGAAACTTAAAATTAACATCATAAGCGAAAACGGGATCATTCGGATCATTGATGACCAAATCAGTTAGGTATGCCTGATAAATATTGAAACCGCCTTTTATTCCAAAAGAGAGATATTGGTCACGACGGAGCATTACGCGATAGGCATAATCAACATAAACACCATTCTGCCGAATCGGTCCCCACTTATCATTTATAATTGACAATCCAAGCCCAACATTAAATCTGCGAAGTGGCCCATTAATAGTCAGCGTATTTGTATTGGGAGCACCCTCAAATCCAACCCATTGGGCACGTGAAATCCCAGTAACATTTAATGCACCTGAAATGCCGGCATAAGCGGGCTGAATAGTCAGCAAATTATTCATATACTGGGTATATACAGGATCTTGCTGTGAAACGCCATTTAATGACAATCCCACGAGCAGGTATAGTATAAAACCCATTACCCTCCCAAGCGATATATTCCAGGATTTTTTCAAATGAAAATCATTTATTCATCAAATATAATTAATAAATCAAAAAGCTATTCAATCTTAAAGGATATTAATCTAAGATTTCGTCAATTAAGAATAATTCCTTCTAAATTAATTGAATTGAATAAATCCATTAACCTAATATCCAATACATATAAACTTATTACTTATATATTCTATTCAAACATTAGCAATGTACTCCACTAGTCACATTAATTTAGTTTTGTTTCCTGTAAAGAAATTATACGCTCACCAAACCTTCATATTATTTATACTTTCATTGAAGACTCACTCTTTATTATGAACATGAAAAAATTTGATCAGGGAAAATTTATAAAGATTTTTCAAACAATCTAATCATCATTATTAGCCTCACTAAGCGACTAACATTAAAATATTAAAAACACATTTTAATTATCGTCCAGAAATACTCAAATATAATCACTTAAGTTATATTTATCAAACACTTTATAGTTGTATTTGTTTAGATCCAAAACATCAATCGTCGAAATATATTTCATAATTCTACTCCTGACAGAGCAAAATTCCCTGAAAAGAAAATGCAACTCACAATAATTTTGAGAAAAACGCATAGCCTTACCAGCACTTTTCTCCTAAAATTTCCTTAAAAATATCTTCCTGAACGCAATGAAAATCTAAGTACTGATAACTTTCGGTACAAAACAAGCCGATCAGTAGGCCAATAAAACCAACGTTTTATAATGAAAAAAGCCTTTCAGCGTTGAGAATTCAACATTGAAAAGCTTTTTTCCAAGAATTGCAAAATGCAATTATATTGCTCTTACAAGAAATCATATACAGTAATGCGTATGATAACAGTCTTTTTACTCAGCAATCAAAGCATTATATTGATCTGCTGTCAACAAATCATCTAATTCGGAAGCATCACTCATTTTAATTTTAATCAACCAACCTTGTCCATAAGGGTCGGTATTGACAAGTTCGGCCGCATCATTCAATGTTTCGTTCATTTCAAGGATCTCACCTGAAACAGGCATGAACAGATCTGAAACTGTTTTTACAGCTTCGATAGTTCCAAAAACTTCCTCTTTAGCCAACGTTTCGCCTACAGTCTCGATTTCGAGATAAACAATGTCGCCCAATTCGCCCTGGGCAAAATCGGTAATACCGATAAAAGCATAAGCACCTTCAACACGAATCCATTCATGGTCTTTCGTGTATTTCAAATTTGATGGAATATTCATTGATAAAGCATTTAAAGTGTCTGATTTTATGCTCCAAAAATACGATAAATATTTGTGGCTTAAACCTGATTTTTGGCACTATCGTTATCAAATTATAATTCAGAACATTGAGAATAATCGGAAAAATTCGGTGATCACTTTTATTAAAGCCGTATTTTCGCTAAACTTGTATGAAAAACATCACTTAAAATGTTCAGAGCAGAGATAAAATCGCTTTCCGATATCAATCATATTGCAGCAAGGTTTATCCAGGCGCATCCGGCAGACCGGATTTTTGCCTTTTATGGCTCAATGGGCGCCGGTAAAACCACTTTTATTAAGGCACTTTGTGAAGAGATGCAGGTGTTGGACTACGTTACATCACCGACATTTGCCCTTATCAATGAGTATAAAACAGAGAAAGACAACACAATTTTTCATTTTGATTTTTATCGAATCAAAAACATTGACGAGGCTTATGATTTAGGTTACGAAGATTACTTTTATAGTGGCGAGTATTGTTTTATCGAATGGCCTGAATTAATTGAACCACTTTTGCCCGCCATTGCAGTGAAAGTGCATATTAGTGAGATTGAAAATGGGAAAAGGATCATCGAATCGAAATGAAGCAGATCTAAAATAATCAGATAATGAATCAAAGGAGAGGTAGCAAATTATCATCACTGGCCAATGACCAACTTCTTCCCCGTGAAGAACTCTATAAGAGGTGCCCAAGAAATATTAAACTCAATATTGGCATACCCGACAATTCTTCCTCGATAGAGTACAGCGTGCCATTGACGCCTCAATCGGTTGAATTATTGGTCAATAACGGACATGACGTGTTTGTTGAAGCCGGAGCAGGCAAGGAGGCAAACTATTCGGACGTAGCCTATTCCGACTCGGGAGCGGTGATTTGTAAATCGGCGGCCGAGATTTTCCAATGTGATATCATCTTGAAAATGGCACCTTTCACGCAGGACGAAAGTGAGTTGATGAAAGGAAACCAACTCTTGCTCTCTCCTCTCTATCTCACCTCCCAAACCCAGGAATCGTTGCGACGGCTGATGCGTAAAAAAGTGACCGCCGTGGGATTTGAGTACATGAAAGATGAAAACGGCATTTACCCGGTCGAGCGGATTTTCAGTGAAATAATGGGAAATTGTGCGATGATGGTTGCCAGTGAATACCTGAGTACGGCCCGAAATGGAAAAGGAGTAATTCTTGGTTCGGTAACCGGTATTTCGCCTACAGAAGTGGTCATCCTTGGTTCAGGTACAGCCGCAGAATATGCTGCCCGAACCGCTTTGGCGCTTGGTGCAATTGTTAAAGTTTTCGATGATTCTATTTCGAAATTGATGGATTTTCAATCCCGGTTGGGTCAGCGCGTTTTTACTTCAGTTTTTCATCCCAAAGCGTTGCGAAAGGCAATGCGAACAGCAGAAGTTGTAATTGGAGCCTTATCGATGAATGAAGTGCCCAAAATGATGGTTCCTGAGGAGATGGTCGAAGGGATGAAAGAGAATTCATTGATTATCGACCTCAACATTATCCAGGGTGGTTGCATCCAGACCTCAAGAATTACCAACCATAAAAAACCAACTTACGTCGAACATGGCGTAATTCATTATTGCGTACCCAATATTACATCACTTGTCGCGCGTACGACTTCTATTGCAGTAAGTAACATCCTTACCCCAATGCTGCTCGAAATCGGGCAGTCGGGCGGAATTAACCAATATGTCAAAACCAACCGCGGGTTTTGCGAAGGGATCTACGTTTTCAATGGCGTTTTAACGAACCAGGATATCGGCGAAGTGCTTAATATTCCGGTTACTGATATCAATTTATTGATGGCTGCGTTTTAATCTTCCGCGGCAAGGATCATCATCGAAATAGGGTGAAGTCGTACCAAACCTGTCTTTGTATAGCCGGCGCCATTGAGCATGAGTTCGCCGTTTTGCGCAACGATTAACCAGTTTTCAACCGGGATTTCAATTTCAACCGAATAGTTGTTCCCGTTTAAAAGAACCAAAATCCGCCGCCAGCGATCGCCATTGGCATGGTCGCAAAGTTCATACGTTATAACTCCCGGGATATATTTTCCAAAAAATCTCAGCTTCGCACGAACGGTATCACCATCAGACATTCGGAAAGCCGGATGTTGATGCCTCAACTCAATGCAGTTTTTAACAAATTTCACTAATCCTGCATATTTGGTTTTCCTCACCCAGTCGATTTGATTAATATAGTCGGGCGATCTGTACGAATCGGAATGTCCACCTTTCGACCGGAGCATTTCATCGCCGGCCAGTAAGAACGGGATACCCTGTGAAGTGAAAATTACCCCAAAAGCGAGCCGGGCCATCCGTTCGACGGTTTCGGGAGAGGCTTCGGGGGAAGAGTATTGAAGTTTATCGAAGAGCGTATAATTATCGTGGCAGGAGACGTA
>Ga0302271_10003993_pt1 | contig 12023 bp, 8 predicted proteins | sample III_Bog_N1_1_FD_198767 | JGI IMG/M metagenome (GOLD analysis project Ga0302271, IMG submission 198767) | Peat permafrost microbial communities from Stordalen Mire near Abisko, Sweden - III_Bog_N1_1 | ecosystem: Environmental > Terrestrial > Soil > Wetlands > Peat | place: Sweden: Abisko... | reverse complement strand
ACCAATACCTACAGTTCCAACTGCTATTGCAATTGCTACAATAATTAGAATTATTGTAGCAATCACTCGCCAGGTATCGTCAGATTCTGTTTTTATTTCTATATTCTTTGTATTTGTAGTTTGATAGGGTGTGTGTATTTTTGGGGTTATTTCGTTAATTGGAATATTTTGAAAATTACAACCGCATTTTCTACAATAATTTGCATCATCTGGATTTGAACAATTGCAAGGTGCATAAGTACATTTTTTCATTTAATTAATCTGATAACTTAATTAATAACGAGTTCCACAGTAGATGCAACGTAGTGTATTTCCATCTCGAAACTCAGAGTCTTTTGATTCTTGTTTCCCACATTTTCCACATACTCTTCTCTCAAAATCATGTCCGCAATCGATACAAAATTTAGTTTCCTTCTTGTTTTCTTTGTTACATTCTGGACATAGTATTGTTTGCTCTTTTAGTTTTATTTGTTCTTTTCCACAATGTGGGCAGAATTTGACACTTACTGAAATTGATTTTCCACAATCAGCATTAATACATTTTATTTCTTTTATAACTGGGGTATCGATAAAATTTATAATTTCGTTGCAACTTCGAAAACGTTTCTTCGGATTTTGTTGCGTACATTTTTCAATAATTTCATCAAATGGTTTAATAGTACATTCCACACTCATATCATCTGTTCCTGTAGTAATAAAATGAAGTGTTTTACCAAGGGAAAAAATATCAGAAGTCACACCCAGAGGAGCTCCGGCTTGTTGTTCCGGGCTTGAGTATGCAACAGTTCCTTTGAACGTTGATTCTCCTGTTTCTGTTTTCTGAGTTACTGTTTCTGAACCATATATTTTGTCAGCTTCTTCACCAACTACTTTAGCAATGCCAAAATCAAGAAGTTTGACATAACCTCCACTAGTGCGAAAGATATTGCTTGGTTTTATATCCAAATGTAATATCTGCTTTTCATGGGCATAGTTTAAAGCATCTAATACACTTTTTGAAATATTCTTCAATTGCTCTTTTTCGGTTATACCATTAGGCATATTTTGTTTGATATAATCATCAAAGTCCAACCCGTCAAGAAATTCCATTTCAAGCACTGTTGTGTTGTTTATATTGTGTACGCCATCTGCATTTACAATATTGGGCTGTTCACGCAACTGACGGAGGATTTCGATTTCTTTTAGAAATCGAGTATATAGTGCCGGATTGTTTTCAGCTCTATCAGGTCTTACTACTTTAAATGCATGTATAAATCCCTGTTGGTTTACTCCTTTATACACCGTAGCCATTCCGCCTTCTTTTATTTCTTCTGTAATATAGTAACCATTAATTGTTCGTTTGATCATAATGAGTTATTTAAAAGATATTTCCTTGCATATCTGTTTTATTAGTAATATCGCCATTAGTAAGTATTGCTTTTCCATTTCTAAACTGTGATACTGTTTCAAATTCACAAGGTACAATTATTTTGTTTAATGAGCAACTGTATATTCCCTGCTTATTTGCTTTTCCAATTTTGTAAAATAGTTCGTTTTGCATTTGTTCTATTGTATTATACTCTACGGGTATAAGTACTACTCTTTTTTTCCAATCATACAAACCATATTTTCCTGCTTTGGCTATAATTTTTTCTCTTTTGGTAGTAACTTCTAAAACACTAGCAATGTCACGTAATTTCTTGTCCTTTTTTCGTATTGATTTTATATGACAAGTAATAAGTATTGAAAAGAACAATAGCAGCAACAAACCAATCATAACAAGGTGCTTATCCCTCTCAATATATTCAGCAAGTCGCCCATCTGTATGGCTATTAAGTCTGCTAATAGGACTATAAAAATAAAATGGGAGAATTACAACACTACATAATAGGAATTGCGAGTACAACCCGTTGTAAGAATTCAGTTTAACTGTAGACTGATATTTCAATTTTAACTGAGTATTCAAATCAAAAGATGTTCCGCAGTTTCTACAGAAATTTGCATCATCAGGGTTATTTGTTTTACAACCTTCTCTTGTACATATATACATATATTTTCATTCCATAAATTTAAATCTTGTATTACCTGCGATGACTTGTTCTCCTTGATTAAGTAATGTACTTTTAAGAGAGAAGGCATATTTATCGGTTAAAGACATATTTCCAACAATTGTTCCATAAGCACTTCCCATATCCGTTACATTATACTTATATAGATTAGCTTCATTTCTTATCACATCAACAGTAAAATGGGTACGACTCATCTTTGCATCAGTTGGAAATGAAAATTCAACATCCCCTCGTCCAAAAACATTTATGCCTTCTCTTAGTCGATATATCTCTCCTGTCTTTATATTTTTCAAAACTCCTGGTAAAATAGGAGGTGCTTGTGGAGCCATAAACTGCTTAATAGCATATACTGCTGCCCCAAGCGATACTGCAAACTGAGGATCAATTGCTTGGTCACTTTCTGTTCGTTTCCAAACGACATTTGTATCAGCGGCATCACGGCTAATTAAGTACTTCTTAACTTTTGATTGTACCAATGGTATACTGCATGAGCCGCCAATAAGCAATACCCGATTTATGTCCTTCCATTGAAGTTCTGCTTCTTCAACTAGAGAATTACATGCTTGAAGAGTCTTATCAATATCAGTCGATATCAAATCTTCAAATTCAGCACGCGAAAATGTGATACTTTTTCCTTCCGATATTGGAAATACACCACTTTCATTATTTGATAAATGTCGTTTTATTCTTTCGCATTTTGTCAGAATTTCATCCAATAAAGCTGAATTAGAATAATCAACCTCAGTTTCTGACTGAATCACATAGTTTTCGGTAATTTTTTCGGTAAAAAACTTTCCTCCAATGGCTAACCCTGAACTATTACGAATCAACTGGTAATCATCTTTCTTATGTTTTATTATTGCCGCATCGAAAGTTCCGCCACCTAAATCATAAATCAATGAATAACCGGTTGGCTTTTGTTCAATATAATCGTAGTAAATAGCAGCAGCCTGAGCTTCCTTAATAATTTCTATTTTTTTAAATCCTGCTTCAGAGGCAGCTTCAAGCATCACTAGCTGTTTTACATCGTTTTCATGATAAGTGGCAGGGACAGTCAGAACTATATTTTCAATTGCTTCCCCCCTTGCTTTTTCGGCAGCGACTTTCAGAGTTTTCAATACAGCTTTTACTAATTGAGTATATGTAACCCCCAAATCAGTAATTATATCATTCTGAATGTCCAGTTTGAATTCACGCAAGAAACGTGAACAATCAAAATCTTTCATCCGTTCTGCATCGTGACATGCAACAATATTTCGATTTAAATCCACATATACTACTGTTGGAAATATCCTGCTTCCTGCTGCATCACTATCTATAGGTGAAGCCAACTCAGGTTGCCTGTTCCTTATAATTGCTACTGCCGAGGAGCTCGTGCCGAAATCAATGCTCATCCAATTTTCCATATAAATATTAAGCTTGATAATTATTTTGGACAATATCCCAAAGATAGATTGCATCCATATAACAATAGTAATCTTGCCATTTATCTAAAGGCAAAAGAATTTCTTTAATTTTATTGAAATTTATCTGTCCCCAATCAACAAACACTTTTATATCTCTTATACTGCTGTATTGCTCGTGATTATCTATTAGATATTCTGTTGGGTATTCTAAAATAAAACCTAATTCTTTAAATTCATGCCCTAAATCGTAATTTTTTAGAATCAAACTATGACCAGTCCAATATGGATCGCCTTTAATATCTATATCAATGAAATCTCCCAAATAACTTGTCGATATTTCAAAATACCAGGCATTCCCCTTAAATATGCTTACAAGCTCTTGAATTATAAATGCATAGCAATCATTTAGCTGAGTAGTATCTTCATTAAACCAATTATCCATACTTAATTTCCAAATAAAAATTTTTGTGAAGACTCCAATTTATATTTTGCTGAATTTATATCGTTTAAAAGTAATAGATATGAATTGATCATTAATTTCATAAATGGAGTCAATGATGGTTTAAATACCCCTTTTGTATTAAGCAAGCCACGCCAGTATTTAATTCTCTGCAAACAAACCTCTACCATTTCTTGTACTCCTGCCTTTTCTCCCACACCTGTACGTTCTATACATGAAAATCCAAACTCTCCATTCAAACGACGCATTTCCTCAAACTCTTCAGCAGATAAGTTAAGTGTGCCTTCATAGTACAATTTTGACACATCAATGACATTGAATTGTATCGTTAGAGTACGTATCAGTTCATCTGTCTCTTTAATAACTTTACCTATAACCCATTTCTCAGTTGAGTCAGCCGGAAATTTTTCACTTGATTTGCGAATTTTATATGATAAGTTAAGTATCAAACTATAGACTTTTATCAATACAGATTGTTCTCCAAAATGGTTTTGAAGTATTTCCATAAATTCATGGAAACCACTTTTTCTAAATAGAAGTTCCTTCAAATTAGACTTGTTTACTTCACCATATTTTATTAGCTGATTTACAATTAGCCAGGAAGAATAACGTCCATAAACAGATAAAAGTTGATTCCGTTGATCTACTGAAACTGATACATCTTCGTAGTCTGTAATAAACCGTTTTTCAGATTTAAAAATACGGCTTAAAATGCTCTCTGGTAATTTAGCAAGAGTTTCAAAAGCGATTAAATGCTCATCTGCAATTTGATTTGCCGATAAGGCTGTAAATGCCGATACCGGATATATGTTGAACAAAGAATTCTTGACTACTTCCTGAGACATTAGACAGCCAATAATCCGTTTTGATTCTTTTAAAGGCTCCAAGTCAGGGTCTGAAGCCCAAATATCATCTATTTTTGACATTACACCTATAGCATTGATTGGTGAAAAGCCTGAGCCTATTCCCTGTCTGAAATCTTCAATTACAGATAAGGTGTCAGCATTGATATTCTTAGAAAAAAGCATGATTACCGCATCCGGTTTTACCAGTTTCAGAAAATCCAATGTGTTCTGCGAATCTGCACCATAGAATGAATCTAGCCCTGGTGTGTCAATAATATTTATCTTCTTTAGAATGGAATGAGGATAAGCCACTTCAATATAAGAAACGGAGTTTTTCAATTGATTGTCGCCTTCCCGTTTACGATTTGCCCATTCAGCCCATTGCGTTCGCTCCACTGAGTCTGGATTGATGTTATTATCTTTGTAATTAACAATGATTGGAGAATTCGAGTCCCCATACTTCAACCAGCTAACGTTCCATGTCTCCTCCAGAGCACCAGTACGAACCACCTCAGCTTCACCCAGGATAGCATTCACCAATGTTGACTTAGACGAACTGATTCGCCCGACAATTGCCAATTGCATGGGTTCATTCATTCGTTCGGGTATTAACATGATTTCATTCTGTAAATCAATCAATGAGGCATGACCGGAAATTTCTTTCTGGACATTCGCCACCATTGCGTTAATTCTTTCGGTAATACTAAATCCTTCTGACATATTTACGTTTATTCAAACGGATTACTTAAAAATAATTTAGTTACAGCCATTAAATTCTCAACAGGTTTTAGTTCTTCTGATAAAAGTTTTGATTTTAATTGTTGCTGTTGCACAGATTCTGCTTTCAACTTTGTAAGAGATCCAATGACAGAACTTTTATTATCAATAACACGCTGAACACTTTCCTGAAGGATACTTATTAATTGTTGGTTAAAATCAGCAAATCGGGATCCTATATAACTACTTAAATGTCTCATAGCAATCTGAATCTGAGGATTTAGTTGATTTACAAAAAAGGCAGTATCTGAACTTTTAGCAGAATCTTTTGCGTTTTTTGTAATATACGCGAGTGCACTGCCTATTCCTAATATTGACGGTATTAATGACAAACCTCCTGTCAAAATGCTTGCAATTCCACCTACGAGCATAGTGACCCCCATTGCAGGTAACGAATGTTTTACCGCATTGTGAGCAATTGACCCTAATGATTTTTCAGATGGCGTAAGATTTACTTTAATTTTATAATCAAATCGAGAAGTAAATGCAGTAGATTCTTTATCGCTACCAACTATAAACATAACTTGTTCAAAAGCCGTGTCTATCATCAGATCTAATTCAGAAGCGATACTACCAACTGCATTGTTGATTTCTTGTGTAAGCCAATTATGGTTTGCTCTTGCATTTGGGGAACAGGCTAATAACTGTAATTTATTTGCCGAAAGTAGAATGCTTTCTTCCTGCAATCTTAATTCTACACCGTTTTTCGCCTGATTAATAATTGAGGCCAAATTTATTCGATATTCTGAATTAGGATCACTTAACTTTTGTCTTTGTTGATCATATCCTTTTACTTCTACTTCAAGCTTTTCTATAAGTTCGTGATCTGGAACTCTGATTTGTTCAATCTGTGTAATAATCGGCTTATGAACTTCGTCAAGTAAACTTAGTATGTAATTTTTTAGTTCTAAAAGCAACCCCTTCTTAAAGTTTTCAGATAAAGAGTTTATTTCCTTTTCAATCAAGTCAAAGTTCGAGTCTTTTAAATCTTCTGCATCTTTAGTTTTCAAAAATTCGAGTTTAAGCATTGCAGAAATCGGAATAACTTTTGGTATAGCTTTTTCATTCTTGCATTTATTCTGCACATCTGCAACCCATTTTTTTTGTTCTTCCTCTGATTTGAATAAATCCGCTTTATTTACTATAACTGCACATTGCCGCGAGTAGGGAGCTATTTTTTTTGCGAAGAATTCTATTTCTGTTGAAGTCATAGGAGAATCCTTATCAGTTATAAACAACGTTATATCCGCTTTGGGCAAAAAATAGTTTGTAAGAAAAGCATGACGTGGGTCAAGACCTCCTACACCCGGAGTGTCAATCAGTACTATGCCACTTTTTAGTTTTTGATTGGGAACTTCAATTTCAAGTAATACAGTATTGTCGATATCTTCGGCTTTACCTTTCGCATATTGAGTTATCTGTTCAAGTGAATGTAGCTCTTCTGACTGAAGATTACTCAAGTCACCAAATTGACGGGTAATTCTAACTTTTTCACCATATTTAATGATGGATACAGCAGCTGTTGCTATATTAGTATCAACAGGACAAAGTTCTTGTTCCAGAAAGGCATTAATAAAAGAAGATTTTCCACGTTTAAATTCTCCACATACCAAAATATTTGTTTCGCGGTGTTTTATCTTATCAAGACTATCTTCTACGGATTTAAAATCCAGTTGTTTCTTGCTCTTTGCTAAAATTGGTTTCAAAGAAACAACGATGTCTTCCATTTGAGAGATGGGATCTTTTGCCATTATTTTTAATATTATAAGTGATTAAACTGTGAGACATCTGTATTTAAACAATCTACTGACAAATCATGATTCATATCCATATTATTAAAGTGATCAAATTGAGTGGTATATGTATTTAAAGGATCTATTCCTAAATCATGACACATATCTGTATAATGTACCTGTTGATGGAAAAAATCAGCCAAATCAGAATGTCCAAGACCATCAAAATTTATCGCCTGATGATTGAAATAATCAGATAAAACTGCTGGATCATGAATTTGGGCTACAGAGTTTTGCATATCTGAAAGTTCACCATGATAATTCTGAGATAGATGGTTATAATTGTCATGAAATGTATCGCTAAAATTGTTTGCAAAGGTTGTTGGATCTAGATGAGAATAAAATTCAAATTGACTTAAATCATCAAGACTAATTGTGTCATGTCCATATTGTAAATAGGCATCCATTAATGAACTTACTGGGTGGTCATGGTTTGTGCTAGAATCCCAAACATCAGTTGGTGGCAATGCGTTAGACATATCATGGAATAATTGAAAATCATTATAATTTGCCCCCGCAATGTCAGACAAATGTAATGAAGGTTGGTTATGTTGCACTTGAGTTGAAGTAAATTCAGCAGGAGAAACCTCTGTAGATACCATATAATGACCCGAGTCCTTCCATGCATCCATAAATTGTTCCAGAGGATAATGTCTGACTTCACCTGAGCCGGGATCGGTTACCAGTACTTTGGGGTCATTCGGATTTGAATTATCAATCGATGTAACAATTAAAGCATGATCAGGCATTTCATGTCCTGAGAAATCCTCCCACCACTCTTTTAATTCAGCCCAAACTCCTTGATCTTTAGCCCATAATTCTCCAGAATCAACACCAACTATTACCTTATGTCCCTGAGCTAATTCATCTGTCAAATCAAAAATTGTCCCATGCGAGTTAACTGAAGTTGGAATATTAGCTTGATTTAATAGAGTTCCAACATCTTCAGGGTTAGTCCCACCTCCATTGTATAAACCATGATCATGAGACCATTGCACTAATTGATCTTCACTTACAGGAATACCAAATTCTTGTAAAATAATCTGTTGAGATTTAATCGCACAGGTATCATTGTACTGCTGTTGTATAGGATTTTCTCCGATTAATGTTGCTTCCATTTCGTTTATTTAAATAGTTGTATATTTATTTTATAGAGCCTACTTATTCAATTAATCTATCAAACAATAATCATTTTGCATTTGAATTAGCTGTTGCAATGCTCGTCTTTTTATGTTATATAAATTATCTGTCGTTATTTGCATTTCATTAGCTACATCTTGTGGGGTTCGTTCTTTTAGTATTAATTCTTGAATTACAAATCTATATCGGTCATTAGCTAAATTGTTTAATATCTTTTCTGTATCTAGTTTTTGGTGAATTTCTATTTCAATATTTTCTGTTCTTTCTATTATTAGAGCTTCTGATGATTTATTTTCTATCAGTTCAGTTCTCTTTTTTTGTAAATATCTTGTTGCTACAACAGTCATCCATGTTGTAAATTTACTCTGATAGTTGAATTGTTTGACTTTTTCCCAATTATTCTCATTCAGATAAATATATAACTCATTTACAATTTCATCTTTATTTGCCTGAAAACTAAATATATGGCTTATGATATACCCAAACATTGAACTGCATTTATCGTAAAAGAAATAATGCGTTACTTGATTATTTCCATCAATGAGATATTCAATTATTTCTTGGTCTGTTAATGAGGTTAGTTCGTTTTTAGTCATCTAAATTATTAGTTTGCCTTTCTAATACAATTTCTCTATCAATCTTGAAACATTAGCAGTATATTCAATGATTTTTATGCTAATCTCTTTATGTAGCTAATAATATTATAATTATATGTTTTTTGTAATTGTATCAATTAAAATAGCTGCTTTATGTCACAAAAAATGCAAAAATAATCATAATTATTAACCGCAACAAGTAAAATACCGTTAATAATATATTAAATTATTATGTTTTTTTAGAATATCAGTAAAATGACAAGTAAAATTGGCTTTCTCCATTTTTTCATGAAAGCTATTTATAAATTTTCTGAATTATTAGTGTAAAGAGGCAAAGTGTATCTAAAAATAATTAAAGGTTTATGAGGTGATGAATTCACGAATCTTTACAAAAAGCATTTTGAATAATCAGAATGTTTTTTATTTATCAATGGAAATAAAAAATGATTTACCCGAAAAAGTTGTGGATGACGCAAATATTTTAGTTTAACTAAAAACTGAATGTCAATAACTCTTCTTACATCTTACTTCTTACCTCTTATTTCTGCCAATGCATTTTTAGACCGATTACAAAGAAATTCAGAATCTCATCGAATTGCTCATCGATTGCCGTTCCTACGATGAGCAATACATATCTCCTGCAAAGTGACTAAGGCTGATTTTTAAACAGTCAATCTTTCTCTCCATAACTGGTTCATTATCTTATTTACATAAAAAGGGTAATAACACCATGATGGTACGGATCCGACACGGATCTAATACGGTCTTTTTAAATACCGTATTAGATCCGTTTTGGATCCGTTTCGCTACCGTTTTAGATCCGTTTTAGAGTAAATAGGATGATGAACTGATGAAGAACAGGATCATACAGGGACTTGATGTGCGGAAGCTTGATTTAGTTGCTCGCGTTGTGAGTATTTTAGGGGGTAACTATTTGAAATATAACTGTATTCGGTTCTCAGTTATTTGCTGAAAAGGAGGTCGTAAATTGGAATTTTTATTATCTGAAGTTGAGATAAAAGTTCACTTGCAAATTCATTCATTTGTTTTTATTCATTCCATAACTTTTACGGCTTGTACAAAAAAGGCCAGGCTCTCGCCTGACCTTTAATTTTTTATGTGTTAATTTTAGAATTTCAGTGTAATGCCTGCCAGGAAGTTAATTCCAGCCTGTGGATAACAGCCAAAATAGTTGTTTACAGGAGAGTTTTTGTCATATACCGGATTATCGGGAGTTGCAGCAATGGTTGGAGAACTCCATGCATTGCTGATATACATTGTGTTAAAAATATTGTTGACCAGTACGGTAAAATCTACACCTCTAATTCCTTTTACAGGAAGGGAGTATGACAAACGGAGATTATTCAAAAAATAATCGGGTAACCGACGATCGTTATGTCCTGTATTGTCAACATATTGTTTTCCAACGTAGATAGATTGTAAGGCCATCTCAAAATTATTCTTTGAGAAAGTAATCATGCTGTTTCCTAAAATGTCAGGCGAAAAAGCAATCGGTGTGGAATGGTAAACATTGGTGACACTCTGACCTGTTGGATTCCAGTTGTCATCTACAACGTTTACCGTTTCAACAAAATCGATAATTCGGTTATGGCTGAAGGTCGCTGTGAGATCCCAGCGCAACCAGTTGACAGGCTTAATGCTTCCGACTAATTCTATTCCTGAACGATAACTTGACTTAATATTTTCAGTCAGAGCTTCACCGATATCATTAATTTTGCCAGTGAGGACTAGCTGGTCATGATAGTACATGAAATAAGCATTCGCCCCAAATGAATAAACTGCATTATGAAATTTGTACCCAAGTTCCGTATCATACAGTCTCTCCTGTTTAGGCCAGGTAGTAGCCGAACCATCGGTATAGTTGGTACGTGTAGGTTCCCTGTTGGCAATGGCAAAAGATGCAAATAAATCATTGTTTGCATTGGGGCGATAAAACAAACCTGCTTTTGGATTGAAGAAATTAAATTTCTTATCAACATTTAAAACCTGCATGGCATGAATGGCATCATCCCATTTATCGTTTGTCCCCTGAAGCCGGTAAGTTACTCTTCGATATTGCAAATCGGCATAAACATTCAACTTAGGGAGTAATTCATAATTAGCTTTTAAATAAATGTTTCCGTCCCACTTTGTTGCATTGCTCCTGTAGTATTCTGTGCCTGGAAGCAAATCGCCAATATAATTTTTCACCCAGATTACTTCTCCCCAATGTTTACCCCAATACCCATTTAAAGCTCCACCAAATTGAGCATTTAATTTGTCTTTTTGATAATTAAATGAAAAAATACCTCCTCCAAAGTCATTCCCCATTTTCTTTTGACGAACCAGGTTGGTCTGATAAACGGTTTCTCCGTTTAGTACAAACGGAGTTAACGAATATTCTATTAAATTTACTGCGCTCGAAGAGCTATTTCTTTTGTATTCTTCATAATATCCATCACCACGTGTATAGTGCAAACCTACATTCATGCTCAATTCTGATGAGAATGCATGGGCTCCAAGTAATTGATAATTTGTTTGAATGTAATTGTCCGTTTGGTTTTTGTAAAACAATGGATTTCCACTGGCATCTTTACCCATATACCCACATGGGTTGTAGGTGCGGGGGTATTCCAGATTTGGCAAGGCATATGAATCTATTCCGTCCCAGGCATGATATGTTTTTTCAGTGCCTCCAAAAGTCAGGAATTTAATTGTTGTCTTTTCAGCATAATACCCGGCCTGGACAAAATATGATTTCATATCTACTGAAGCACGATCAATATACCCATCTGATTTTACGGACGACAGACGTGTATCGATAGCCCAATGTCCGTTTATTAAACCAGAACTTGCTTTTACGGTGCTCTTTTGTGAGTTAAACGATCCGTATGAAGCCGAAATCTCACCCGAAGCCTTTGAAGCATAATTGTCGGTTTGCATATTTATATTCGCTCC
>Ga0302271_10003991_pt1 | contig 12027 bp, 6 predicted proteins | sample III_Bog_N1_1_FD_198767 | JGI IMG/M metagenome (GOLD analysis project Ga0302271, IMG submission 198767) | Peat permafrost microbial communities from Stordalen Mire near Abisko, Sweden - III_Bog_N1_1 | ecosystem: Environmental > Terrestrial > Soil > Wetlands > Peat | place: Sweden: Abisko... | reverse complement strand
GAAACAACTTAAAAATTAAATTTTTCGTAGTAATTGTATTCTTTCACAATTTCTTTTAATTCTTGTTTAGTGATGATAGTTGTTCCTTCTCCTCTGAATATCTCTCTCTCTCTCATTTTGTTACTCTTTTTTATCAGAAGAATAAGGAATCCACAAATCAGCTTTTTGCATCACATCTCACATATTACAGACATTTTCCAAGTAACCACTCTACACTCATGTGAACAAGCTTCATTCCTCTTTAGGGAGAGAGAGCTCTTTATCAGAAGAAGAAAACCATATTCAAATTGCAAGATTTAGTGAGGAATAATGAAAATATGAGATAATACAAAAATAGCTACAAACAATATTATTTTTTACACAATCATTCAAAAAATCAAACACTTTTTTGTTATTTCATTAAGTGCTTCTATTTTTTTCTTCCTAATTAGGTATTTATTTCTCTTAGCTATTACTCTATTATCTTTATTCTCTCCCCTCCAATTTTTCAGCTGATCTGATGCCTTCCCCATTTTTTTCCTTTGTAATTTCTGTCGTTTCCTACTAATAAGCTACTTTAGGTTTAAACCCTGAAATAAACTTAACTGGAGTGAATCTTCCTGGCTTCTAGAAAACTCTCTCACTCGGATACTTTCGAAGCACTAGATCATAAGGATCATATTTTTACTACTATTGACAATCTTTCTACTCTTCAATTATTGGCTCGCTAGTGGGATTCGAATCACGGAAGCTAACAAGGGTAGTATCATATTCGCTAAAACCTCTCTTTAGAGAAATTCCTTGAATATCTTCATTACCTTCAATCATAATTTACCCATTACCAATAATACCAACACCAGCTGTCCTTTCACGGTCATCTTCCTAAGAATCATCATCACTCACGCCATCATCATCGTCATCTTCATTCTCTGGATCATCATCTCCATCTTAACAATTATCCAAATCATCTTCATCATAGTTTCTATTGGGTATTTCTAAGCCATACTACTATTGTTAAATTGCTATACCATACCCACCACCATTGGCATGCTAATTATTAATATCTTTGCTACTAAATTCCTCCACCTACTTGGATGTTGCTTCTACAATTTTAGAAATATTATTCTAATTCAAAGTATTCTTTTACAATGCGATATCCTTCAAGATCCACTATTTGAGATTGCTATCTTCCTCCCTCACTGTCAGCACATAATACGCACACACAGGCCTACAATATTTACAAAAAGAATCAATATTTCTCACTTCGAATAAGAAAATAAACCAAATAATTTTCTACTATTTTTTCATAAAAATTTACTTATGATCTGAAATATCAATGTCTCTCCGACAATAAAACAAAGGCATCCCTTCAAGAAACGAAACTCCTTAATATCCGTTCCCATCACTGAAATCCTATTTCTACTTTAAAAACCCTTCTGACACTTATTACTGATGCTTCTATTCATTTCTCAATATCGCATTGCTCTCATTGTTCCACATCAATATTCTGTCACACCTAACACCAATTTATCATAAAAATATAAACACCCTTTTAAATTTCTTTTTCTCTTCAAAATAAACCAATTTGAAACCTACCAGCTCGGCGCATCATTAGTACCAATATCATAAGAGTTTGCTCTCCCTGGGACCATCTTGAACGTTGGCATAAACGTAATTGGTCCTTCTTAATAATTCTACAAAACTCCTCTTTTCTTTGCTTCCCTGAGCTAATCGTTCTAAAGATAGCTTTACAGAAGGATTTAGACTTTATCACTGCCTTATCGGGTTAATTCTTGCATGCTCGAAATCAGTTTAGCAGCCTCAGGCAGGTCGATATTCACGCGGGAGTTGAGATTTCCAGCTAAGAATACCTTATCGGCTTTTTCAATTTTTTCCTTTTTGTATTTTGATATTCCCTCCGATTAAAAGCTCCTAACATGAATTTCGTTTAGTTATGAGATTCTCTCAGAGCTTTTGGCTATTCCAGAGGACAAATGCGTATTGATGAAACAAAGTTTGGAGTCCTTAATACTGGCTTTGATGACAACTGTTCCTTTCCCAGTGACACTGGAAGTGAGTTCTTCATGTTCAACTTTTGTGATATCGCTGAGAATCCTATCAGAAGCTACAATAACTGTGCAAACAGAGCCAGCTAACTGCACATCAACTTATGAGTAATTGCCTAAGTTGCATGATGTTATATTCTGTTGGACAAGCTCGAGATAAAACTACCTCTCAGTTAAGTTTGAACTCTTAAGATCATAGAATTCTGGTTTAAATTCGGCACTCTTTTAGAAGCAAAACACAATAATATCTGCTGGTTAGTACCCTTCGAAATCAAAAACAGGTTTTAACGCAAAACTCAAACTCGACGGTAGATATCGATCGAGACTCCATGTGACGATATACACGGAGATCTATTTCTTAACGATAAACTAACTCTCTAGGATTTAGGCTTCTCTTTTAAGTTCTTCTTCGTATTTCAACGCTTCAAACAAACATTTTTTGGAGACAATTATGAATAAGGAATATCTTAATTTTACCTCTTTAAGAATCGCCATGCTTCCCAAGGATAATATCAGTTGTTTCTTGCTTTTGTGAATCCTAGAATGTCCCTTTGTAGAGTCTCTTAATGCTCGAAAGTTTCCCTTATAATTTCCCGAATAACCCAGTTTATCCAGTTTTCGTAGCATGGGAAGTCAGTGCGTTTGTCCCTGCATAGTGCTGTGAAATGTGATCACCGTTTTCAGACCAAAGTGCTTTGTAATCTCTGACGAATGGAATACATTATCTTAGGTTTTCCATCATTTACATAGCATCGAGACCGAAATCCTTTGAGAATTCCAATCCGAATTCTTGACGTAGAATGATCTAAAAAAGATTTAGCTCAATCTTCGACTGGAAGATATTCGTTCGATCAAGAGAAGACTTGCAATTCGTGCGGATAACACCTAAACATAGCAGGAGATAAAAAAATTCAATTATTTTTTCAAATAATCTTTGAAAAAATGTTAAAAATCAAATAGTTATCTCTTTTCTTATTTGGGTACTTTCTCCCAAATATTTCTCACCTCTCTACAGAATTGTCTTGGATCCCTAAAGATAATAACTCTAGTTGAGCTACAATGGCGTTAGACCTTGCACATATGGATTAATATTCTCATATTTCCCTCCCTTACACTTGCACTTAATATCAAACGTGTCATAAGCTACGATTTAATGGAATTCTTCTGCTTGCTCGTAGTGCTTCTTGAACGTACTCGTCAGCAACTTCTCCCCTGATCGCCCTTCAGCCATGAGACTAATCGAAAATATCTTCCCATAGTTCTCCGTTATGTCCTTCATGTGTTTGCGATATGCCTGCAAGCTAATTTGTTCACCACCAGCTAACCCAATATTTCCTTTGAGACCATTTTACTCCCAAAGAATCGGCAATGAACCTCTGATTTACACATGAGAAGCGGTTATTTGTTTGTCTTTCGAAGTCATGTTATAGATTGATTCGTGTTCAACGAAATTTGCTGTGCTTCCATCGGTGTCCGCACCTAAAAAAGTAGTAGTAAAAGTAAGTTTTTTTGGAGTTATCACCGAAAAACAAATTTGATCACCTCGATGATTGCAACGAGTACCACTGCGACGGTTTGATCTTCTGGAGACAAGGCTATAAGTCACGTGCAACGTAGGACTGAGCTATGTTCTGAATTATTTAACGAACCCTTAGATTAGTTGTAAATGCCATTATTCAGAAATGCCTTGATTCACTAATGGTTTGATCATGGAGCCATTCCAAGAGAATTGATGCGTAATCGGCATTCCTCGTTATGGATTGCCTTGATAATACTCAGCTTACTTCTGGAAATTCACAGTGAGCGGGAAGTCAAATGCAAAGTAATGCCCAAAACTGAGAATCTATGACAAAAAGAAAACAAAAAAGACAAAAATATTTTAATATTTATGTTGATAAAATCAAAAGATCTCCCTCTATTTTTACTTTCTCGATGCGTTCTATGAACTGTTTTGTGTCTTTAGAGAGCTCAATCTTCTCATCCTGTTAAAATATCAAAAAGATTATTGTGTGCTAGCTTGGTTAAAAAGATATTTTCTCTTTTTTTGTATCTGATTTAGTTTAACATCCTCCAGATCTCAATATTCTTGTATTTTATCTTTGTGAATCTAATCCAACTCTTTCTTTCCATTTTTCTTTAATAAATCCTACTGCCATCCTGATGAGTTGCAGTTTCTTAGGCTCGAAAATCTAATGGTTTTAGATCATGCATGTCTCCTCGACTTCTTCCACAAACACCAAGAAATTCTCATTGAGAATATTCACAATCCCTAAGAATGCAGAAAACTGTAGCACAGCATCTGGTCTTTGAAAATTGATCTTCTGATCCCATTCTGAAAAATTCCAACAAAAACTTGATTCAGGATGAGCTTTCGTGAAAATAATCAGCTAAATTTACAGTATTCTGTGATACTTCCTGTCCTTGAAATGAGTATTTTAGTATCAATATTCGTCACAGCCTTCTTTGCTTCAATCTGTAAATCAGTCAAAACACAAATACCATTAATCATCTCTCCAAACTTCTTAAAATCATTTATATTGCGGATATTCTATTACTAAGTATCCTTAAGGACCTGATTTGAACGTGAACAATCTCAGATTGTTAACTCGCTCATTGCTGAACAATTTAAACATCTTTAAATATTCTTCAGTACTTCTATTTCTTTGACTTTTTAGCCTTTTTTTTACCTTATTCACAAAAAGAGAGAGTGAGAATGATTTATTTAGCGCAATCTGACCAAAATTCATACACACAAACCTACATCTCCTTCCCCCTAGAGATTAATTAACATTCTCAAAAAAATCTCTTAAAAATAATTTATGCGATTAAAACCCTTTTAACTCCTAATAATTATCTAAGATTTGCAGGAGTAACTATGATAAGTTATCCCCCAGAAAGCTATTCGAAATTTTCTCAATAGTTTCCAAAAATTCCTTCAAGTCCCCCAATAATTCCATTAAGACCTTTAAAGAAGAATATTTCAAAATTTCTTTAAAAAAGACAGACAATATCAACAATTATATGTCAGAAAATACATCTTTTTTTAAACTTAAAAAACATTCTCTTTTGCTCTCCAACTCATTCAACTTTGAATTTCTACAGAATCCCATAGAGCTCATCTTCAGTGTCTTCGAAAGACTGTTCAAGAAATCCAGAATTTTCCTCCATGACCTCATCGATTTACTCTGGTTTGTACAGCTATTCCAGGTAATTACAAGATATCTCAGGCGAAGTAGGGATCCACCAAGTAATCTTCTTAGGACCGAAGATACGTCGCATGTGATTTATGAAAATATCTGGTGCACCATAGATGTCTAAAACCGATTCAACCGTTGTACAATTTGTTTCGATGGATTCTTTCTAGTCACTGATAAACTGTCCCGTTAGATACATGCCGAATAGTTGAGATAGCAGGACCAAAAAACACTTCAGAAAAGAAGAAAAACATACATCACATCATTTAATTAGACAATTTTAAATTGAAAAATCTTTGAAAAAACAATATTTACTGCAAGGTGTCCGAGATTCATTTAATAGAAAACATGACGGATATCTTTAGCATCGATTACGTGAATCACAGCAGTGTAAGTTATCCCCAAGAACGATCCTAAGCTTAACACAAACACATAGAGTAGAAACAGCACAAACGATTTCTGATTTTTAATTCCAACACAGTTTCCTATCCATTCGCAGTGATGATCCATCCTAAACACACAGCGGTTACATTACGAACAGTGATGAGCCCTAGCAGGTTTCCATTGTTTATTACAATCATCGCAGTATTTGATAAATTCACTTTTCACGAGTTTTACAGGTGGTTCCATGGGTTTAAGATATCCAGGGTCACTAAAAGCAGCTAAAAAATAGCTAGTCAATGATAAAATGAAGATCCCTTAGTAGATTAAATAGAGACATACTCCAAAGGTAGTGAATTATAAAGGATTAAAAATATAATAGTAAGAATCGCTATTATTCGATGGAGGGTTATTTCTTTAGCCAAGCGAAAACTAACTAACAAAGAAATACCAGTGTGTCGCGAGATTCGTAGATAAAAAATATATCAACACCATAGTCATGAGCACCCAGCTTGTGCATTCCCTCTTGCTTTTCAGGGGCACCATATGTGTTACAGGTTGATTTCTCTGATGATATGTTTTGAGCTATTATTTTGTTGTTTGTTTGTTTTTTGAGTCAAAAACAAAACAAAAAAATTATTAAATTTCGAAAGAGAAAAGAAGAAACAATTATTGAATTGCTCAAAAATTATTTTTCGTTGAAAATTCAAACAAAACAAGCAAATATGCACAAAGATAGATAGAACTATTAACTGTTGTATTGTATTTGCTTTTTTCATATTATGATGTATTCTCAGTTGGAGAGGTTATTTCTTTTTTGGCATTCCTTGAGGACATCGAGGTATGGTTGGCACATGGAGATCTCAGATTAGCTCTTGAGGCACTTTTTTAAAATAAGGGGAAAAAAGTGGTTAGGAATTGATTTCGATGAAGAGAAGGAATTTATAAAAATAAGAAATAAAGATAAAGGTGGGTGGGGGGGGGAGAGGAATTGAAGAGAAAAATTAAAAATAAGCGATCGAGCTTGCCAAAAGAGAGAGATAGAGAGAGGAAATCAAAAAATATCTTTGAATTTTTTACAGTGGAGAAGTTAGTCATGTCGTCTCCACAGATCTGAGTCTGTTGCTATTAAACAGGCTATTGCTGTTGTTGTTCAGCGGGAGCTTGTTGAGAGTGAGAGCCTAGAGGAGAGAGAAAGAGAGAATATTATAAAAAATATTAGTAAATTCTCTGATAACTAAAATATTCTCCCTAAATTTTAAAGATGATAATTTACCTGATCCAGTGATGGATCTAATAGCAGAGTGTGCAATTTCGGAACCAGCACCGAAAGCCATACCACTCATGACCATACCACCGAGTCCAGAGAACATTCCACCGGAGGATTAAGCTGGAGCGGGAGCAGGGGGAGCTTGTTGAGCTGGTCTCTAAGCAGTAGCAGTTTATCTTGGAGCTTATCTTGGAGGGGGAGAAGAGCTTCTTCCACCGAATCCACCTGATGCTGAGAGATCAAAATTGAAATGAGTTTAAACATGCGATAACAAGGGATTTAGAGTAATTTAAATTCAAAAGATGTTGTATCTTTTATTGTGTTATTTTTCTTACATCTTCTAGGCATTTTATCTTGTGTGTGTTTCTCTGTTAGATTAAGCTTAAGCAAAGTTTTCGTAATTTATTTGATAATCGATTCTTCTAGCTTTTGGGAGCTCTCCTTTCAAAGGGTGTTTTCCCTACTTTTGTGTGTATATGTAATATCACCAGCACAGAGATATGAACATTCTCCCAATTTTTCTCTTCTCTTTTGTCATTTCTCTGCTGCCTTTCTTAGAATAGTCTGCTATCAATTATTCTTCGAGAATAATCTGAAGACACATGTAGTCACTTTCATTCATTCAATTATTCTTCTCCCCTTTTTTAATAAACTTCAGCCAATTTGATGAACCAGAAGAAAAGAACAAATACATATGAAATTATTATATTATTATTTTTTTGCCAAAGATAAACCTGTCTTTTACAAATAATTATTTTTGAAAATGTTTATGATTCAATCAGTCCCTTTGATTCCTTATTTCTTATGATTAGTTGGATATCATTACCACAAAAAAGCATATATCGTATCTCTTGTCATAGCTGGATAATATTATCATTAAAATAGCATATTTTACTTTTATATTATTGCTTTTGTCAAAAAATTTATTTATTTGAGAATTGCTCAGCTAAATTCCTTTTAACATTCATCTTATGTGGATTAATTCTTCTAAATGATCTAAAAACCTTTCACAAATGACGCAAGAATGCATTGCAATATCAAGGCGCTAACACAAGAAATGCACATATAAATGAAGATATCTTGATTATCCTTTTTTTGGGGAAGAGAAAAATCTGAGAAAATCATAAAAAATTCTTAAAAAGAATAATTAATCAAAGATCAAATTCAGTATAGGATATAAGATAGAAAAGATGCCGTTGATAGAGGACTACCTCCCAATGCTCACACCACATATCGTGGAAGACAGCTGGATCAAAACTATCCGCTATTACAATGATATCCTCTGGCTCAACTACTCCATTGCTGGCATGGTAAGAAATCACAAAAGCGAAAAGCAAATGCAACAAAAAAAAAGGGGAAAAAGGGGAGATATTTTGGGTTTATTATGGACTACTTCGTTACTGCAAAGACACAAACATAATAATTACCATTTTTTAGCTATTCCCTAACCTATTTTACACATTATCTCTTAGATTCCCATCTTGCTCATTATGGTGTACCGCTTTTTCTACCCGATAAAAGACGTGGACTCTTACTTGAACGCGAATAATTTCAAAAAGCAAAAAGGATATTACTTAGAGAAAGCGTTGACTTCATTAGGGTTCTACTATTACCTCCTCGACACAGTGCTCACTCTGATTGAAGGATCATACATGGAGAAATGCAGATTCTCCTTTCTATCCCACCACCTTCCATCGATTCCGTTAATTTACTCGCTGAATAAACTCAACTACATGCCTTGGTGGACAATCTCAATCGCTGGTAAAAGAATTAACTTCATTTCAGAAAATTATTATATAAATATCCTTTTTGTTTTCTGTGAAAACACTCTAGGTTGGCATGCTTTGCTGATTTGCTTCCCTGACGCTTAGATTCTGAACTACCCTTACTTAGCGTTGATATTTATATTCCATTACAAGCATGCATTTTGCAAACCATTCTGCACCATGAAGGTCTACTAGCGAATCGGCAGATACTTCCCATATGTGTACATTTCTCTTGTAATCATCTGGTGGATCGATTGCAAAAATATCTTGCCATTTGTATGAGTAGGATTATGTGTGTTTGTCTGTTAGCTAAAGTATTTGTTTTGTATGTTTGAAGAACATTGAAAGATTTTTCATTTTATCAAGTTTTGCTTTGGAATCGTATGGACTTCTCAAAGAGAAAGAGATAATAAAAGAAAAGAAAGCCAATTTCTATGTGATATTTTAGATGTTTTTGGGAATGTTGCTTTAGGTTTAAATGTTTCAAGTATGGATACTTTTACCCACTTACCAAAATTAATCAAATTTAATAGTAATCCATAATAAGGATTGCTGTGATATAAAAAACATGGAAACAAATCTAAGTAAAAGTTGTTCTCATGAGTTTTGAAGAAAAAGACAATAAGATATCAAGATATTATCATTTTCATATTGTCTGTATTGTCATATTGTCATTTTTTGCTTTAATCACAAATCAATAGTTACAGTTTTTGGTATGAAATCATAAAGAATCTTTGCTTTTCTGATTTTAAAAAAAAGACTGTTGTCTGAAAAAGAAGTAACTATTAACAACTCCAAGAGACATTTTAAAACTCATCTTTAAGGATAGTCAAAGATGCTGCCTTAGATTAAGAAAATGAATAAAAAAAGACGATTTACATTGTGATTTCATATATTTTGAATTAGCAGTTTTCTCTTAAAAAAATGTGTTGTTAATCCCTAAGATTAGACAAATAATCACTAGAAATACATGTCTATCATTACACATTATTATTCCATAATTAATCAGATAAATCACCCCTTCCAGCTTATTAGCCTGTTAGATACCGATCACCAATAATTCATATTTCTATTTCTGTATCTCAATCATTTTCTTAATTTGACATTCTATTAATAGTTGTATGAAATCTGTCTATTTTTGGTGCTATCAAAGAGATTTTTTAGTTTATTGCAGTTATCTTAAAGAATCGCCGACTCCTTTGTGTTACCAGCATGCCTTCGCTTTAGAGGAGGAGGGGAGAAGGTGTCCTATTGCTGATATTATCATGCCAAAATTAGACTTAGAAAATGATTCTTTTTGACATTTTTTCTTATTATAGAATTCTAATGAGAATAAGTTAAAATGAGTGGCTGGGGGAGAAGGAGACTAATTTATGTTTTTTATGGATTCCCACAAAAGACAAGAGATTAAGAATAGGCTGTCTCTTATGTGAATGATAAGACTTGTATTGAATAATGTTCTAGTCGATCATTTCTTATGGTAAAAATAGTATCTGCAATAATTTGTCTCTTCTAATCAAAAGAAATAATACAGATTTTGATAGTACAGAAATTATGTCTGGCTGAAAACACATAATCCTTCAAAAAAATCATAGGAAATTTTCAGGATCCACCAAGATCATTCTAATCAGGGATCATACACACAACGAAGAGAATCACTTTAGGTAAAAATAATAACTCAATATGAAGCTTACTTAGAGGAGTTGGTTAGTTTGGAAGGACCGTTTTAGGTTGAGCCATTAGAGTAGATTAAGATCTTTAATATACAGGCGTCAATTCCTGGGGAATCAATCCTACGGTATTCAATCAATTTCCTCTCCCCCCCCCCCCCAGTTTTTGTTAAGCCGAGAGTACCTTTATGATCTTATCTGCTTTACCCAGACCCAGAGTTAGTTTAAATCCTGTCCTCTAAATTTCTCAAATCGGTAATTTAGTAAAAAAACAATCAAAACAATAACATAAACCGAAGAAACAAACTCACCAAATCAACTAATAATAAAAAAATCACAAAAATCAAAAACAATGAGAAAAATCACTCCTTTGGTAGTCTCTGGTGCATCTGCAATCGGGAAAACAGCATTTTCAGCTCGTCTAGTCAAGGAACATCCTGATCTCTTCAAACTGGCCTAAGCCACTCCTAAATCCCCAGACAACCTTGTGTCTGCAACGATTAATGCTCAACAGGAAAACAAAATCCCAGTGTTCAATACCAGTGAGTTTGAGTTAGCTGGGAGTGTTAAAAACACCTTTGGAGCTATTAACTCGGTATTCATAATGCCACCGAATATCCAGGCATTAAGACAGACTTTGGAGAGAAAAGAAGAAAAGAGCCAAGCATCTATTGACAATACACTTGAAAAAGTTGAGGAATAAGTCAATAAAGCCATCCACTCTGATCTCTACGCAACAGAAGACTTTATCATTCATAACAATGACTTCGAGAAGGCTTACTAGTAGTTCAAGAAGAGAGTCTTTTCTTTCTACAAAAACGAGTGATTCCAAAAATGACATTAGATAACAGAAATCTCATTGTTTCCATCACTTTCACTTTATATTACGATAAGCTGATTCCCTGTTGATTAGCATTATCACATGCAGTTAATCTTTCATTTATCTGTTTGTTAGTACGTATTTTCATAGGTTTTATTATGCTGAATTATTCTTTTCTATCATTTATCATTCGTTCTAGAAAATCTTCCAACCGATTAATTTCTTCTTTTGTTTTTGAGGGAATCTAATATCTAACAAACAAGACAACCGAGATTTCATAATTTACTTCCTTTAAGCGTCTCTTGTCCTTTTGAAAGAAGAAAACAAAGCTCAAGTGAATCTATCAAAAAATAGAAAAAATCTCAATAAGATTAATGCATTTTATTTATCTTGAAATAGTACCAAAGTCAATTACGTTTGATCCCATTAAATTGATTATTAAATGGTAATGTCTGTAATAGGGATAATAATAGACATTTCTCTTCCTTCTATCCCCCACAATAATATCTAAATAAACAAAATCAACTTCATACAAAAAATAGGAATTCTCCCCAGAAACGTTCTAGCTCTGTGTCTGTATGTTTAACAACATAATCTGCACTGCTTTAGAATACCACTCATTTTCAAAAATCTATCTTCAATCGCTTGAAGGCTATCTTAATTCAAATCATAAAAAGAGTTGTTCCCTCCAGATTGTTTTTATCTTTTCCTTATTTCTTAAGTAGGCTGTTACAAGCATCGTATAAATAACGACATTTCCCTAAAATTCTCTTTAAAAATAAGATAATGTAAGTCACCACTATCAAGATAGCTACAATTTCAATTTGATTTTTTCAAAAAGCAATCAGGCAAATATCAGCCAAGCAAATGAAAAAAAATTC
>Ga0302271_10003990_pt1 | contig 12028 bp, 8 predicted proteins | sample III_Bog_N1_1_FD_198767 | JGI IMG/M metagenome (GOLD analysis project Ga0302271, IMG submission 198767) | Peat permafrost microbial communities from Stordalen Mire near Abisko, Sweden - III_Bog_N1_1 | ecosystem: Environmental > Terrestrial > Soil > Wetlands > Peat | place: Sweden: Abisko... | reverse complement strand
GTGTGTTTAATCTGCAAACAATACATTGAAAATATGTTAAAATCCAAAAAGAAACCAAAAATAAATGTATTCAGAAATAAATCCAAGATAGTCATCTGCAGAATCAATCATATTCAATTCAACTTTCAACAAAGAAATCAAAAATCAATTTTAAAAAAACTGAATCAACTCTCCATTAATATCCTTTGCTTTTTGATCTAACAAAGATATTTTTGAAAGATTAATACTTTTTCACTTAATAATTTGATGGGTTGCTGTGAATATTATCGATTATTATGTATATTGCCTGATGAAATTCTGTAATGTTCATCTCGAAGAGAAACAAATTTTTTTTCTTAGTTTTTTTTTTGAATCAAGGCTCCGGATATTTTAGGAAAAATTATAAGAAAATAATAAATAAATTCAAACAGACCAGAATACAGCTAATAGGGTCACACAAATGAGAAAGAAAACACCGCAAATACCAGCATAATAATCTAAAAAAGATGCTGAAAAATCAGGAATGATGTCAAATTCTAAGGACAATTTAGGTATTGCTGGGGAAGTAACATTTTCTAAGAACGAATAGGTTAACGCATTGTCAGCAAATATAAAAAATCAAACAGAGAATAGTAACCCTAGAAATGGGCTAAATACTTCCTCGCTTCGAGCAAAGAGTACCCGAGAAGAAGTGGACTAATCTTCCTGTGAATTTATCTACGTAGACGATGATTCAAGTGACAGTTTAATCGATGAAAAAATTGAAATTTACAGAAATGAGAAACATGAAAGTGTAAATGTGCCTAAAGATCCTAGCTAAAAAGTATTTGCAAAAGTCAATAGCCCTATGAATAATGCAAAGAATGCAGGAAATGATAAGAAGGTAGAGTTAAATTTTAAGAAAGATCAATGGAAAAATGACGATGACAACGAAGGAAAGGAGAATATTTTGAAATAATTCTAAGATTTAGATATGGCGCAATCTACCCTGTTAAGCAATCGAAATATGCAGAAGAAAGAAGAGAGTAATGCAATGTTATCTTCGAATAATAATAGCAAATAATCAAATGATCTGCTAAGTCTTCGTGCAATATCCTCCCTTTCGAGTAAAATACCATAACTACCACGAGGAGGCTCAATGATAAACTCATAAGACGAATAATAATATAACCCAGACGATAATTTATGCCATAAACTAACTCAATAGTCGTTAGGCGTGTCTCTCTAAGACACCGTTGATATCTGGTAGAATTAATTGTAATTTAATACATCTGGTATGAAGCATTAGTTGATGCGAGGATCAACTAGAAACCCTTTGGATATCACATAAAGAGAATAATAAATACTTTAAAAAAAGAAGAATAATAGTGAAAATAACAATATCAGTGGTATTTGTGGAAATCAAGATGAATCATATTATTAGAAACACTTTTTTCCCTTAATACCTGATGAACTGTAATAGCAGCATTAATAGTAATACCAGCTGAGCCCTGTTATGACTAGAAAAATACCCTAAATCGATTAATCTTCCAGCAACGATTCTAGTTTCTAAAGCCCATGTTTTAAGTCGTTCTCACCCTCCAAAAATAACTCCAATCATAGTTTTAATTCAGAATTCATTTCGCCTTCAATATCGATTTAAGTTAAGCCATTTATTCGTAAGCATATCTAACTAACATAATCACCGACAATACATCAGAATCAATCGAATCATCCAACTAAACCTACCGCCTCACCAAACAGGAATTTTAATTCCTAAACAAATCCATAATCACCACTTTCTTAATCTAAATTATCGATTCGCTAATGGACTATTCCTACTCCTTAAAATCAATCGATTGCGAAAAAAATGCATTAATTTATTCATCCAAGCCCTTTGCGATCGATTGTATCATAAAAATAAAAAAATACAAAGAATTAACCTATATTTAAACCTACAATTCATCTCTCCAAACCAACAGGAAGTAGTTTTATTCAGCACAAAGAAGAACGATTCTAAAAAGAACAAAAGAAATTAAAATAATAATAGTAATAATAATTCTAAGTTGGCTTCTAAAGTGCCTCAACTGCAATGACTGAAGATCGATCTGGAAGAAGATCGAGTACTTGTCATAAAATGGGCGGCTATTCATGTCATGTTTCATCTTAAAAAAGTGATTCGGATTATTTAAATCAACGGTTTTTGAGCAACACAGAATCAACTAAAAGCTACTCAATTAGTACTCAAACTTAAGGGAATTCAATATTTTAAGGCAACTAAGCATTCTAAATATGTCCATAGAGTCATAATAATAATATTCTTAATTCAAACTAACCATTTATCATCAAAGCTTATCCTAATAATAATAGCTCTTCATATTCTACACCAAAATCTAGTTCTCTTTCATAAGAATAAACAAAAAATCCATTTATATTTTCTCATGGATTACAACCTTTCAGTGAGAAAGCCTATGAGAATAAAGGATTATTCAATCCATCACCCAAATAAAAGAATAACAATAACAGAAGTAGTAGTAATAGTAATAAACAACAACATTTGTAACTCAACTCTGAATCAAGTTCAGGTAAACTCAAAGTGCATAACGTTTTAGCCCCAGCTTTTAATATTAGTAGTAGCAACTATCATTCCCTTGGTGCTGAACATCGTTGTAGAAGTTAAATTAGCAGTTCTAATGATAAAAGAATCACAGTTACTTCAAGGAAGAATTCAAAATTACAAAGCAATGAATATCTGCATAACAAAAATGGCTTGGTGTATGCATAACACTCTACCCTCTCACCTAAGTCAACGGAATATCAAACCCAATAACAGTTGTACTAAAATTAGTAGTTTTCTTCTATTGGAATTCTCCCGGAAATATCAGGATTAGATTACTAATCTTACCATAATGAAGATTTTGAGCATCCAATGACTGTTTCTCAATGCAACACAAGCTATCGCATTAGCAGATAGCTTGATGGTAGACATTTCACAGGGACTTCGCATACACTTGAACCGTAATAGACGAGAAATACAGAAGGAGAACAAGAATCAGCTAGAAAATGGTCATAAAATCATCAGAAAGTTAAAAGAAAAGAAAATATTAGAATGTAAATCAATTAAAGCAAACTGCCTAGATAATTAATTGGGTAAAGCTTAACACCAACAAGCTCGAAGAAGTTCAATTTCATCAAGCAGTCGAGTCAAAGTCCTAGAGGATCTGAATACAACAAATAAATTCCAGTGATAAGTGTGTAAACTACCTAAAAGTTAGTCAGAACTGCACAAATCTATCTGCAGCCATATAAATAACAGTAAATACATTTGCCACATGGTTTTGGTGGGTCACCTCCTTAGAAATGAATATTCTTTAAGTATTTTTTCATTTTTGTGTTGTTATCTATTTTCAAAATTACTTAACCAAAATCGGCCATGCTGTAAACTGCTTTCTACCACGATATGTTCTAGATTTCTTATTTCTCTTTTTCATGTCATATTGACTGCCTTAATCCATTCAATCAAGCTTATCATAACAGCATCAGAAACTAAATTTCAATAACAAATATGAAAGCAGACATACATATCTTAAAAAGGTAATGATTCTTTGTGAGATGGTTTCAATTGTGTTGTAATGTCTCTCATCATAAGCATTCATTCTTCTTCTGTTTTGGGGATTCTGAGTATCAGATATGCAACTAGCATCATAAGTGAGACTGCTAGAGTGACAACAACAAGTTGTTTATTCATGATATTTGTTTTCTTTTTCTGATCTTGTTAATAAATCTTTTGGAATTTGTAAGTTTAATTTGCTTTTTTTTTCTCTTACTGTCATGCAAAAATACCTTTGATTAGCAGTTTCTTTGGTGAGGTCACTTTGCTACCATAAAATTGATTAAATCAGATGTATTATCTTTTCTCTTACAAGGATATTATTGGATGTCAGGGGGTTTATTAAAAACAAATATTTCTTCCCAAGATACAATCTGCAAAAGATACTTAGATCTATTATTGTTGTTGAATGAGAGACAAACATACATCTAAAAATATAATTCATAACTCACCAAGAAATAATCCCTTTTTTCTCAATTATGTTCGATAAACACATACTTATGATCAGTCTTCAGGTTATTCTTGTTGATCTTCTTATCCTTCTCCATCTTCTTGTCCTTCTTCATCTTCTACTTTTTCAACTATTGGTTCTGGTTTCTTTCTCACTTCGAATTCATACGCATTCTTGCATTTCCTCAATGTATTCAATCTGTAAATCGCCTTCCCACGGAAATAAAATTCCATCCCCCACTAGGCAGCTGCATCGAAGATTGAATCTTCATTCTTAACGAATCCTACTAATTCTTCGACAAACTCTTCAAAATGTTTTCCATTAGCAGTGACTTCTCCTGTCTATGAATTTTTCACAAACTCAATTTTGTACTCTTTGTAACATTTTTAAAATAGCACTCCACCGTTGTTGCTGAGCGATATGAGATTAGCATTCTCTTAAGGATGAACATTGCTAATGCTAGCAGGAGGAAGAATGGATGCATCTTGCTGAGCTGATTAATTAAGAAGAGCTTGAGGAGTTTATTCCTCTCCTTCCAATTAACCTGATTATACTTTTGGGACTACTACTCCTTCACTGAGTGTCCAGAACGATACAATCTTATTGAAATACGCTTCTTCTTCTTTGAGATCGAACATTCCCTTGGATGGAATCTTAATGTTCTCTAGGTGCCATCCGATGACTGGTCTGTTGGTTAGAGCATAAGCGAAGTAGTAACCGTTCTAAGTTGTAGGGGAATCTTCACTTGGAGGTTGTTAGATCAGCTAATCGAATTAGATCTTCTCCATGAGTGACTGATTATCGATGGCGATGTTATTAGAATAATCTTCAACACCAGTGCGACTGTATTTTAGTTAGTCACTCTCTTTCAACGCTTCAAGGGCACTCTAAAGCAACACATAAAAATATAATAAAATGTGAGTTTTTACCAATAATTCGCTTGGTTTATTTTTAAAATATAAATTAAGAATTTACGAGATTTGGAAGTTTCACATAGAACAGGAACCCTGCTACATCAGCAGGTACTTTACTGAAATCTACAACAACAGCTTCATCGTCAGCTACTTTCTTCGAAGTGTCTCTGATCGATCGCTTGTATCGTATGTACTTTCCCTGTCTAAGATTCTACGCATCAATCTTACACGCTATGCTTCCATCTTTATGAATTGCAATCGCAACTAACTCTAAACGCTGCTCCTTTTGAGGTGAAACATAAAACTGTGAGTGTGCCAATGTAAATCCAAGTTTCTTGAGTGAATTCACACTTAATCCAAAATATTCTGGTCCAGCTTCAGGGAATTCTTCCTCGAGTGTTTTAGATCTTTATTCCTCCGTGATTTCGCCGCTATCCACTTATTCCTAAAGTGCATTGCTCTTTGTATTGTAAGTCTCTCTCCATTCATCGAACTGACCTTCCAAATACTTAAGAATATGCTTGGAAAAATGCGAAGGGAACTTAGGAGCATCTTTTATGCAAATTCTAATGAGTCTTGTGTTTTGAGAATCATTAACTCTCCTCTCCTACGCTTTCTGTAATTTTCTCTATCTGATAACCAAATGCGGTTGCTTTTGATCTTTAAGAAGGTGCAAAGTCTAAGTGTCAAGCAATCCATCTATGCTATCTTTGAGAGCTCTCCGTTCTTCGATTTCTTTGGAAGTTTCATCTACCAACCAATCTACAAACTCATTTTCGATGGCATATTTCAGTGTATTTTAATAGAACCCTGCGTTGAATAGGCTAGCAGTGGCATTCACTTTGATATCCCTCAAGTATTGTTTCGCAATAGAATAATTCTGCACTCTTCTGAGGCATTCTTTCTTTTACATCTCCAAGAGAGCATATTTATCTAACAATTTATCCTTTTCTACCATGGTTTCTACTTCCTTCTCATAAATACCAAACTTGTTCTTCTTCTCTGCGTCTTGCCTTTGCTCGTATTGCTTCTTGAACTTGCGCATGTTCAGTAACTCCTCGTCTTATTCGATTTCCAGCATAGACTTTATTTTTCAAAAGATCAGATCAAAAATAATTAGAACATATATTCATTCAAATTCTGTGAATTTACTTGCTCAAGTGTCTTCGTGACGATGATATTAACAATCGGAGTGACTTCTCTATCGAAATCAAAGAGCTCATACTAATTCAAACACCATTCATTAAAATTCAGCCAAATTATGTTCCATATTTGTATTAAATTATGTGTTTTACATCTTCAACTTGCGTGTACGCATCGATTCCTGTCTTTTTGGGGACATACTTCGGAGATGGTGGCTTAGGGATGAAATCATCAGTCTAGCAATCGATTTCAGCTGCAGTCGGTGGAATCGTATTGATATTATCAGTCAAGAAGAATTCTAAATTGACATCGATTCTAGGATTTGGAGAAGGCTTGATATCATAAGGTGCCATTCTCTTTTTGTTTTTCTTGAAGTTAATGAGTTGCGCATTCATGTTCTCAATTTTAATCCTCTCTTTCTCAAGTCTCACATACTCTTATTCTTGCTGCACAGGATTCATCATTTTAACCTTCCTATCCTGCATCAAGGATGTAAATGTCTGCTATGATTTGGTTTCACTCTACTCTTCTTACTTGTACTTAGGACGACCCTTCACGACTTTAGGCTCAGCATTGAAACTGTATCCTGATCTTTTTATTGTTGCAAAATCATTTTATTGTAAATATTACAAACATCCAATTCAAAAATTTAATCAAATCTAATTACGTTTATTGCTGCTGTTGTTGCTGTTGCTATTGCTGTTTCTTGGACTAAGTAATGAGTTATTTAGATACCCAATCGAATCCAATATTCACACCAACACCACTAACTGCATCGCATGCTTACACAAATACCTCTCGATCTGAAACTCCACTCAATCCAATTTCAGCTACTGCCTTTTTAATATTTGCAGCTCTGTCAGCTCTATTAAAATAGCACAACACAGGAACACCTGCAAGAGAGTTATCCTGCAAGCAATTCTACAAATATTCCTTGACTTCAGGGTATCTCTATTCGTTTAAGTTATCCACAACAAAAACAACCGCTGAAGCATTTTATGAATGTTCAACATAAGAATGTCGATTTTATTCACTTCCTCCAACTTCACAGAGCTAGTAATTCATACCATTGAACTCTACATTCTGCATATCGATGCTTTAAGTTGGGATTTACTATCCAGCTTCACCTGCTTTCAATCTATTTATCAGTGATGATTTACCTGCACCATCTAAACCAAGCCATAAAACTCGCTGAGCCATTTATCGTAATTTGCAATAACCTTCTTCAATTAATATTTCCCCTTTTTATTTATTTTTTCCTTAGATGTATAACTGCTGAGATAATCAAAATTACTATTCCTCGAACATAGAGAAATCAAAACAACAATTATTTTTATTTTCTTTGATTATTCAAAAAAACCATTCAAGAGATATTTCATTGATTTTTTTTGTTTATTTTTTTTTGCTTTAAACCTCCTCAATCGAGGTATTCATCCCCCCTATCACCCATTATTTTAAATAAAATAAGGTAATTTTTCCCACAATATGTTTTGTTGGCTACAGTTTAATAAGCATAGCCCTTTTATAAGAAGAAATGCAAGAATACAATGGACTTTTAAAATATTGCTGATTTTATGAATCTCTTTCTATTCATTTAGATTATTTGCTATCTTGATCTGTTGTTGTATCTTGTGATTCTTTAGGCTTGTCATTTGATTCGTCTTTGTTGTCTTCTTTGTTCTGATCATCTCCATCCTTTTTATTATCCTCATTATTAGTCTGATCTGGTTATTCTTCTTTCTAATGAGCAGCTTCAACTTCATCTTCTTTCTAAAGCTCGAGATATGCTTTATAGTTAGATTTAGGTGCGAAAGGTCTATCTCCTAAGATCTTAGTGATTTGTCTTAAATCTAATGTTTCCTTTTCCAGAAGCTCACTTGAGAGGCTGAGATAAAATAAAAGATATTAGAGTTATTATTCTAAGTAATATAATTGTACCTTTCAATTTGAGATCTATATTATCTCACAAGCTGCCTTGTTCTCTCGGTTGCTTCTTAGATGAATCTAGAGATTTCTTCATCGATCATCTGATTTTAAAAAAAAATCAAAATTCCAATGTGTTTCTTCCTTGACCAACTTTAAAATTGTTTTAAATAAATTGTCTTACAGTGTTCGTATGAATAGAGTATGTCTTTGAATACTCCCCTTCAGTATATCCTACATATCCGAGCTTCTCACTCATGCCATATTTCGTAACCATTTAATGGCATAACTCATAGCCTCTCTTGAGATCATCGTATGCTCCTGTAGTTATGCTACCGAAAAACTCTTCCTCTGCACATCTTCCTCCTAAAATCATACACAGTCTGTCCATCAACTCATTCTTCGACTCTTAGCTGCTCTCGTTGGGTAAGTATTAAGCAAATCCCAAAGAACCTTTTGCACGAGGTATAATAGTCAACTATTTAAACATTTTTGAAAGTTAGTTTATTGAAACAAACTCGATCAGTAAAAGGCAATAATTTACCTTAAGCAAAGGATATCCTCCTTCTAGGAACCAAGAAACAATCGCATGTCCTGACTCATGCACTGCAACGATCTTTCTTTCTTCTTCCGACACAATCTTCTTCTTCTCTAACCCTGCAATTACTCTTTCCGAAGCAAGCTCGAAATCGATACTTTCAACTGTTTTTTTGTTTTTTCTAGCAGCAAGAATAGCAGATTCATTGCAAAGATTCATAATATCAGCACCACTAAATCCAGGAGTAAGTGTAGCTAATCTCTTTGCATATTCTTCCATTGTCTTAGATGGATGCAATTTCAAAGGCTTCAGATGAATCATAAATATCTGCTTTCTTCCATCAATATCAGGATTGTTTATCTCAATCTATCTATCAAAACGCCCTTTATCAAAAAACAAACAAACATTTCAGCGAATTTAATGGTTAAATCATGAAATACACACATATCAAATATATCAAATATCTTACCAGGTCTAGTAAGCGCTGGATCAAGTAATTCCTTTCTGTTTGTTGCAGCAAGCACAATAACATTAGCATCTGTACCAAAACCATCCATCTCCACTAGAAGCTGATTAAGAGTATTATCTCTTTCATCGTTGCCACCAGCCTTACCTAAAACAATGCAAATTCAATGACTAATAGTTTTAAGAAATTCTTTATTTTTCTTAAATACCTTCTCTCTTCCTTCCAACAGCATCGATTTCATCAATGAAAATAATCGAAGGGGACTTCGATTTAGCTTGCTTAAACAAATCTCTAACTCTCGATGCACCTACACCAACGAACATCTCCACGAAATCTGATCCAGATATAAAGAAGAAAGGAACTCCAGACTCACCTGCACAGGCCTAATAAACAAAAACACAACTTTTTCAAATTAAATTCCAAAAAAACAAGTTGATTTGTTTATACCTTAGCTAGGAGAGTTTTACCAGTTCCAGGAGGTCCAGTAAGAAGAGCACCTCTTGGTAGTTTCGCTCCAATAGTCTTATATTTCTGTGGTTTTTTGAGGAAATCTACAAACTCTTAAATCTCTTATTTTGCTTCATCTTACCCAGCCACGTCTTTAAACCTAGTTGTAACCTTAGAGTCAATACCAAATACCTTCACATTTGATTTTCCTAAATATTCAAATAACAAAAAATCCAATCAGAGATTTTCCTTTGAAATATTAAGAATTGTTGTTACCCATTCCAAAAACATTATTTCCTCCTTATCCTCCTTTCAAAGATCCCAGTGTCTGTCTCATGTATTTAAACATAACATATCCAATTCCAATCATAATAAATGTAGTAACCCATGAGAATTTATGTTCCATTTTGTTTGTATCCACAAGATATTCAAACGACACTGGAATCAATTATTCTAGCTTTTTTCCTTATTCGACTTGATATTGTTCAAGTTATGTCAAAAAGTTATCAACATTTCCTATAGTAAGTATCTTTCGTTTGTTATCTTTAGTAAGTATTTTAGCTTAAGTTTTAAGACTATTTCCAACATTATTTCGTTAAATCTAAATAGATCTCACGTTATCTGTGTACAAATATGATTGCAAGAAATCCTATTTTCAAAAATAACGCATTAACAAACTGTGAAGAATCAATCTAAATATTTTACAGAGTATGATATATACAGGCTTTGCTCGTAGGTGTAATATAAGGCAGGACCAACTAAGGCTATCACAGCAGCTGCAATAATAGCTTTTGAATTTCGTTTGCTAAAGAATTCATTGAATCTTGATTAAAAAGTTGATTATTATTCTTCATTATTTTATTATTTTCCCTTTTCATCCTTCTTTTCATCTTTTTTCTCACTTTCAGATTAATCTTTTTCTTCCTTCTCATCTTTGTTTTTCTATTTTTCATCTTTTTTCTCGTTGTTGAAGATTTTTGGCTTATAAGTAAACTCCCAGTTCTTTTTCGATGCCGTTCCTTCATCTTTTTCTTTATCATTTAACTCTTTATCTTCATCTTGAATTTCCTTCTTTTTTGTTTCATTTTCCTCTACATTTACAACGGTTTTCTTTGGTTTTCTATTTTATTTTCTAAATGATACTCCTGATGAAGGCTTATTATCCTTGCCTTCAACTTCTTCCTTGATTTCTTCTTCGTTTTCATCTGCTTTTGTTTCTTAAAAGTACAATAATATTCATGAAAAATCATCTCATAATTACAAGATCAATTCTCTCATAAAAGCATATCTTTATTCAACTTTCTTTTATGCTCATTCTTATCCAGATTAATAATATCTCTTATCTACTTACCCTTTGCTGCCTGCTCTGATTTCTAATCAACCTGCTTCTTTTATCTTCTTTTGAACTTTGAGAATCCTAAAAACAAACAAAACAATTTTCATTAAACAAATCAACTCAAAAATAAACACTTTCAAACAACCAAACAACACAATGTCTATCTGGTTCAATCACTAAATCCTTAATAGCAATAATCCAAATTAAAATATCACCTTCAGGAGTATTTGCATTATCATTCTGCTCATCACTATTATTTTTATTATTCTTATTGTTAAATAAACCATATTGCGGTTTAACTATCCATGAAGAGGATCCTAAAGGAATGAATCTCTTCTGTAGTGAAAGTAGATTGCGCACACCTTTTGAGAGCATTCTAAAGAAGATATCAGTGTTTTTGTTTAATTAAATTATCTTCTGAAATGGATTCTTTGGATTTTAACATGATTATCTTTCACAATCATTTAATTAATCTCTTAACTTGTCTCTCTCTCTCTCATTCTCTTCAATATCATAAAAGGATTCTATCTTCTGGAAGAGAAATTACACTTTCATAAAATATTAGTCATTATCATAATTGGATTGTATTAAAAAAACTCAAATAATTGTATTGTTCAGTTTAATTGAGAGAATTCCAGAAACTATTCCAATAATTTGTTTAAAATAGTACTGACAATAAGGATTATATTTTTCAGAAAATACCAAGATTCAAGATGTTGGTTGATTTTTAAGAAAATATAACTTAGATTTTATTATTAAGCTGTTTAAAACAAAAAGAAATAGGAGTTGATATTATTATTGTTCTTTTGATAATCGCATCCAAGATATTTGCAAAAAACTCGTGTATTAAATAGACAAATCATCTCATAACTTTTGCTGTCGGCCATACTAAGGTGAACACACCGGATCCCATTCGAACTCCGAAGTTAAGCGCCTTAAGGCTGGGTTAGTACTAAGGTGGGGGACCGCTTGGGAAGTCCCAGTGTCGACAGCCTTTTTTGTTAATTAACTTTTACTCAAACTCCAATTAACTTTTTTTATTTATGTGAAAGGTGTACGTGATCACATCAATTCTCCAAAGGTACTATTCATTAATAAGAATAGCGCAAAGAGAGTTAATATTCGAAGAAAAAAGTAAAAAGCAGATCTTATTTGGGGATATTTAATCAAGAAATACTATTTATAATAAGATATCAGGCAGCACACAAGCATGGAAATCGAATCTGAAACTAAGGAATATTA